>VAOU01050398.1_pt1 | contig 24860 bp, 20 predicted proteins | sample 3393871 | NCBI WGS metagenome assembly VAOU01 (sample SAMN08290440, study PRJNA428436) | hydrothermal vent metagenome | isolation source: Deep-sea hydrothermal vent chimney | place: Atlantic Ocean: South-mid Altantic Ridge | depth 1820 m m
TCAATGCCGTCCATAACGGGCATCTGCATATCCATCAGAATCAGGTCATAATTCTGGAACTGCAACATCTCCACTGCCTGTTGTCCATTCTCGGCGGTATCAACCTCTGCACCACTGTTATGAACCAGATATGATACCAGTTTACGATTATCCTCTACATCGTCAACCAGCAAGACCTTGCCGGTGAGTGCAGGCGCAGGCTCCGCTTCCGCCTGAATCTCAACACCATGAAAATCATCATGGTAGACAAATTCGACGTCTTCAAGCTCACCGGCATCGATTTCAATCAGGAAGGTACTGCCCTGTCCCGGCATACTCGTTACAACCAGATCACCCCCCAGGATTCTCGCAAGACGCCTGGACAGGGTCAGGCCAAGCCCGGTCCCACCGTATTTTCTGGTTGTACTCTTATTCGCCTGACCAAATGCCTTGAATACAGACTCCATCTGATCGGGATGGATACCGATGCCGGTATCCTCCACCTCAAAAAATATTTTACCTGCGTGGCTCTCGCACCAGACATTGACATACACATGACCCTGTTCGGTGAACTTGACTGCGTTATTGATAATGTTCAGCAAAATCTGTTTTATTCGAACCGGATCTGTACAGATAAGCCCGGGCAAGGGAAACCGGTAGTTAATACCGAACCTGATATTTTTTTCCTGCACCTTGGGTCGTACAACATCTGCAACTCCATGTAACAATTCGAAAACAGCTACCTCTTCGATTTCCGTTTCCAGTTTACCCGACTCGATTTTGGACAAGTCCAGGATTTCATTGATCACCCCAAGCAGGTGTTCACCGTTACTCATGACCGACTTCATACATTCCCGCCTGTCATTTTCATCCGTGTTCGAATTTATTGCAATGGCAGAATAGCCCAGGATGGACGTCAGGGGTGTACGTATTTCATGACTCATATTGGCCAGAAATTCTGATTTCATCCGGTTTGCAATCCTGGCATCATCGGCCTTGAGCAAATCTTTTTGTATCCGTGTTGTCGCCCGGACAATAAACACAACGATACCGATACTGATAAAGAACGCAAAGCCTGACAGCATGGTAATGATCACAAAATTCTTATGTTGTTCTGCCTCAAGCTTTACAAACTCATCTCCCGCCCTGTGATTTTGTTGCTCCAGCATTTGATGCAATATTTTTAATATCGCCGTCTTTGTTTTCAGTACCTCGTTGATCATCAGGTTCTTACCCTGCTCCCTTTTCCCTTCCAGCAGTAATTCTACAACCCTTTTCTGGTTAATATTATGATGGGTAGCCAATGGCCTGACTTTATCCCAGAGGCGCAGGTCATCATTACCCAGGCTCAGTGCAAGCAGGTGCTCTTTTGCCACCAGAAAATTGCTCGCCTGTCGGTCAAATTCCTCATACAATTCATCCCTGTTAAAATAGTCTTTCTCATCCAGCATCTCATGCAACAGGATATAGCGTGTTTGTACCGCCTGACGCAAATTACTAATCTCTTTGGCCGCCCGCCTGAGCGTGTCGAGTTTGTACACCCTCTCATAATGAAGTTGCTGACTGTTTACCCAGATAGTCACCAGCAAAACAAAGGTCGTTAAGATGGCCGCAAACCCGATAATGATGATTGACTTTGTTTCTCTGATAACCATAAAAACTGGATTATCCCGTGGTGTTGTTTGCTGATATTCTTTATATATAGGGGATATCGGCTTGGGGAATGACACCTTTAGCAAAAAGACCAGACCGGGAGGGTTGATTGAATTTGTCTAGGAGTATGTCTGAGAATAAACGGTTTACTGGCTATATTCAGCCAGGAATAGCTTGCGTCTGTAAAGCCGCACTGCTATGAAGATGCACCCCAGCGCAAACAACACCGGGTAATTTCCCCAACGAACAAAGGGCGTCGCACCTGCCCTTGCCTGTACCGTGGCCGTCAGTACAGCCTGCCTGAAACGGGGAGACCGGGCGGTGATGGCACCGGCACTGTCGATGACGGCACTGACACCGTCATTGGTTGCGCTGAGTACATAACGTTCCGTTTCACGGGCCCGCAACCGGGACATCTGTAATTGTTGATAAGGCATGCTGCTGTCGCCAAACCAGGTGTTATTACTGATATTAACCAGGTACTGGGCGGCCGGAAGCGACTGGATCACCTCACTGTTAAAAATAATTTCATAACAAATCGTCAGGCCGGCAAGATAACCGCCCGCCTTTAATGGCGGCTGGCGGGCCTCCCCCCTGCTGAACCCGGACATCGGCAGGCCCATGAAATCCAGTACATCACTGATGTATTTCTGAAACGGGATAAACTCACCAAACGGTACCAGGTGACGCTTATGGTAAAAAGCACGCTCTGTACCCAGGCTCAACACGCTGTTGTAATAAGACTTGTCCGCCGGGTCCAGATAGGGAATACCAACCAGCATATCAAAACCCTTGTCGATGGCCACTTTTTCGAGGTCATCAATGCTTTCCGGTACATAATGGTAAAATGCTGAAATCGCTGTCTCGGGCCAGATAACAACATCGACATTCCAGTGGGGTCGGGTCAATTCACGATAGTCTGATATGATTTCCTGACGAAAATCGGGGTCCCACTTTTTTTCCTGGCTGACATTGGCCTGCACCAGTGCAACCTTGAAAGGCTTGCCGATTTTCTGCGTCCATTCCACCTGGTCAAGAGAAACTCCGGCAACCCAGACCAGGGCAAGTGCAACGCAGATAACAATGCGTTTCCTTAACCCGGCCTTTAACAGGGCCACCAGCCCGGCAGCGGTCAAGGCCAGCAACCAGCTCATGCCATATTCGCCCGTCAGGGGTGCATAACCCTGCAACGGCCAGCCGACCTGGCTGGCACCGAGGTTTAACCACGGGAACCCGGTTAAAAACCAGCTGCGTGTCCATTCCATCAGCACCCATACGGCCGGAAAGACCAGCCAAAGATCCAGGGTATTTCCAATGTGCAGGTAACGCCTGGACAACCAGCCAGCCATCGCCGGGAACAAACCCAGAAAAAGCGCAAACAGAAAAGTCAGCAGGGCCGCGACAACAACCGGGATACCGCCATAATCATGCATGCTGATATAGACCCAGTAGGTGCCACCCAGAAACATCCCGGTTCCAAATAACCACCCGGTCCACCACGCCTCGCCGGACGTGGCGCCCTGCCATTTGTAAAACAGAAAGGCCAGCAACGGAACCGCCAGCGGGCCCCATTCGAGCGGGGCAAAACTTAAAGGCAACAACAGGCCGGCAACAAACACAGGCCAACAACGAAGTCTGCTTATAAACATTGAACGCATAAAGAATATTACTTGGCTAACTAACTGAACGTGTAATTATCACATAAACAGATCACTGGCTTGATTGATTTTGCTGAATATCATCCGCTTTTTTTATATCGTTGAGAATTACTTCAAGCAGATAAATCCTGCGGTTATCGGAGCGTAATACACGGAATGACATATCGTTGATACAGACCACCTCGTCACGCTTGGGCATGTGACCGAATTCATTCAGTACCTGCCCGCCAATGGTGTCAAACTCGTCACCACTGAATGATGTATTGAAAAATTCATTGAACTCCTCGATTTCAGTCAACGCCTTGACAATGAAATGATTGTCATCATGCTTGAGAATAAACTTGCCTTCATCAATATCATGTTCGTCTTCAATCTCACCGACAATTTGTTCCAGCACATCTTCGATCGTTACCATGCCGGCAACACCGCCGTACTCATCCACGACGATCGCCAGGTGATTATGGCTGGAGCGAAAATCCTTGAGCAAAACGTTCAGTCGCTTGCTCTCGGGTACAAATACCGGCGCACGCAGGTAATCACGTATTGAAATATCATCAGAATCTTTCCTGAAAAGGCGTAGCATGTCCTTGGCCAGTAATATGCCTTCCACCTCATCACGACTGTCACCGATAACCGGGAAACGGGAGTGACCACTTTCGATAATATTGGCGAGCATCTCTTCGGGTGACTGTGTCCGCGACAGCACTGACATTTGTGACCGGGGTATCATAATGTCGCGCACCTGCATCTCGGACACCTGCAACACCCCTTCAATCATACTCAGGGAATCCGTGTCCAGTAATGAACGCTTTTCCGAGTCACGCAATATTTCCAGCAAATGCTCCCGGTCGCGGGGATCGACCTGTAATATCCGGGTTATACGCTCCAGCCAGGTCCGGTCATCGGAACCGTTGTTACTCGAATCATCCTCACTCATGTTCCCGCATCTCCCTGTTAATTAATCCAGATCATCACGGTACGGGTCATCATAGCCCAGTCCAGTCAGAATTATTTTTTCCTGTGACTCCATTTCCACCGCCTGTTCATCCGTCTGGTGATCATAACCCAGTAAATGCAGCGTGCCATGCACCGCCATATGTGCCCAGTGCGCATCAACCGGCTTGCCCTGGTCTTTCGCCTCACGTTCGATCACTGGCGCACAGATAATCAGATCGCCCAGCAGGCCGGTTTCAAGCTGGGGTGGTGATTCGTATGGAAATGAAAGTACATTTGTTGGCCCCGTTTTGCCCCGGTAATTTTTATTCAGTGTTGCACATTCGGTTTCATCAACAATCCGCACAACAACTTCCACATCTTCAACTTTACTCTCCGCCATCGAAGCCCCGACCCACTTGATGAAATCATTTCTGGACGGTATGCCGGATGTAATACTGGCCAGTTGCAACTCGACTTCAATCCCCATAACAACGTGTATTACTCGTTATTGTTGTCAAACTGATCATAGGCATTGACGATTCTTTGCACCAGGGCATGACGTACAACATCACGTGATGTAAAGAAATTAAAGCTGATACCCTCAACATCCTTGAGAACCTGGGTTACATGTCGCAGGCCCGATTGACAACGATCAGGGAGGTCAGTCTGTGTTATATCACCGGTTACAACTGCGGTTGATGAAAAACCGATGCGCGTCAGGAACATTTTCATCTGCTCGACTGTTGTATTTTGTGCCTCGTCCAGAATAATAAAGGATTCATTCAGCGTTCGTCCACGCATGAAGGCGAGTGGTGCGATTTCGATTATATGTTGGTCAATCAGTTTTCCAACCTGGTCGAAGCCCATCATTTCATATAGTGCGTCATAGAGGGGACGGAGATAGGGATCAATTTTTTGCGCCAGATCACCCGGTAGAAAACCGAGGCGTTCACCGGCTTCGACTGCCGGCCTGACCAGCACGATGCGACGAACACGTTCCTGTTCCAGCGCATCCACTGCACAGGCCACTGCCAGGTAGGTCTTGCCGGTTCCGGCAGGACCAATTCCAAAATTGATATCATGATTCAGTATATTGGACATGTAACGCTGCTGGTTAGGCCCGCGTGGACGGATCAGGGTCTTGTGGGTATTAATACTGATCTCGGGGTCATTAAACGGGCCGGCGACTTCATCGAGTAAATCCTCTATGCCGGATTCCTGCAGGTACAGGTGAATCTTTTCAGATGACAGCATTTCCCTTTCGGTTACATCATAGAGTTTTTTCAATAGCCGATAGGTCACCTTTGTCGCCTTTTCATCCCCCAGCACCTGAAACAGGCTACCTCGACTGCTGATCTCGACACCCAGCCGCTTCTCAAGATGACGCAGGTGCTCATCAAACTGGCCACACAAATTAGCCAGACGTTTATTGTCGGCAGGCTCAAAGGCGACATCAATACTTGCAGGGTGTTCGTTCAATGTGCGGTCAGAAACCCGGCAGGATATGTGCCATCAGCAAATGGCAAATACAAACGGAATGCGGGTTCGGTAATCATATATTTCAAGTATCGTTTAAACCATGCCTTCTAGCAAGCCGAACCCCTGAATCATTACAATTAAAATGCACTAAAATCGATCAATTTTCATTAAAATCGTCTATTTTCGGCGAAAATGACTGTAAATTCATGCTACTGCACTGCCCTTAACCAACTCCCCTTTCAATGAATTGGGCAGGGCGCGGGTGATTCTTACATCAACAAAGTGCCCCAGCAAGTCGGCATGACTGACAAAATTCACAACACGGTTATTTTCCGTGCGCCCCGACATTTCATTCGGGTCTTTACGTGACGGCCGGTCCACCAGGACTCGCTGTATGGTTCCCACCATCGAATGACTGATCTTGCTGGCCATTTCATTGATACGGGCCTGTAGTCGTGCGAGACGCTTCTTTTTAATCTCCATCGGGACATCATCTGGCAACGATGCGGCTGGCGTACCCGGCCTGGCACTGAAAATGAAACTGAATGACAGATCGAATCCGATCTCCTCGATCAATTCCATCGTCGCTTCAAAATCGGCATCTGTCTCTCCCGGGAAACCGATAATGAAATCGGATGACAGGCTGATCCCGGGTCGTGCCTCGCGCAGCCGCGAGATCCTGCCTATGTAATCTGCCGTACTGTGGCCACGTTTCATCGCCTTGAGGATCATGTCCGAACCACTTTGTACCGGTAGATGCAAATGGCTGACCAGTTCAGGAACCTCGCTATAGACCTCTATCAACCTGTCGGTGAATTCAACGGGGTGCGATGTGGTATAGCGAATGCGGTCAATACCCTCAATGGCAGCGAGATAGGGTATCAACAATGCCAGGTCGGCGGTTTCACCATCGTGCATCAATCCACGCCAGGCATTGACATTCTGACCAAGCAGGTTGACCTCGCGAACACCTTGTCCTGCCAGTGTGGCCACTTCGGCAATAACATCATCCATCGGCCGGCTGACTTCCTCTCCGCGTGTATACGGCACAACACAAAAGGTACAATATTTGCTACAACCTTCCATAATCGACACAAACGCCGTCGGGCCACTGGCCCTGGGTTCGGGCAGACAATCAAACTTTTCCATTTCGGGAAAACTGATATCGATAACAGAGGTACATTTCTTCCGGACATCATCCAGCATGGATGGTAACCGGTGCAGGGTCTGTGGGCCGAAGACCACATCGACATAGGGTGCGCGCAACCTGATTGCATCGCCCTCCTGGCTGGCTACACAGCCACCCACACCAATGACAACACCCGGCCGCCGGTCTTTTATTTCGCGCCACATACCCAGTTGTGAAAAAACCTTTTCCTGCGCCTTCTCACGAATTGAACAGGTATTCAACAGCAACACATCGGCATGCTCCGGATCAGCGGTGCGCTCCAGACCATGCGATGCCATCAGCACGTCCGCCATTTTATCGGAATCATACTCATTCATCTGACAACCGAATGTCTTGATGTGGACTTTACCCGCCATTGCCTCTAAAACTCTTTTCAGGATCGCGCAAGATACACCTTTTTACGGAAACTTTCCAATAAACGGGGTGATTCAACAAGACAGTAATGCCACGGCAGGGGCACTTCAGGTGACACAGGGGCAGAGCTACCAGGGTCAACGCAGAAAAGGGGCATCATAAGTCAGACATGTCCCGGGGACATGTCGAATGCCTCATCCCCCATGGGGCAGACATAAATGCAGGGTGAAATTAACACAGGAAGCAAGCCTCATGGTATTATCGTCGACAGTATCCACTCCAGCATCATCCGGGAACAGAACATTGGAAAAATCTAAATATTTTTATCGAACTGCGGTCTTCGCCAGGCAAGGAGACAAGATAATGCTGGTTGATCTACATAACCCCGAGAAAGAAGAGCCTCCCCTTGAGCGATGGCTGGGCCTGGTTGTTTCATTGGCGGATGGTCAACATACTATTCAACAGCTTCTTGATTATATGACGGATCATTATGATGGCAAGCCACCTGAAAGTCTCGAGAAAACCATCGAATCTGTTTTAGAACGTCTAACCAAAAATGAAGTCATCAAATTTGCCGATGAGGCGTATAAGCTGCCTTATTATTTATCCCGTTCGGCAGATAAACTGGATCTTGATATGGCCAGACGGGTAATGGCCGATGACGGCTATCACCAGACCTGAGCCAAAAAACCCGCAATTACTCCTAAGCCTGAAACGGGCCTCAACGGATCTTGGTATTGACATCGAGACCCCGTTTAGCCTGGACCTTCCCTGTGGTTGTATTGAAGCCGATGCCCTGGTGAAAGACTTTGGCTATGAATGTGGTGTTGTTATCAACGTGAATACCCGGGAAACGGGGGATCTATACAAACATCTTGCGGACTTTGGATATGGTGTTGCTACATTATCAGTATCTGACTGCGATGCCGGGTATGATTCCACAAAATGGAAGATACTTTGCAGGGAGTGGGGATGGAAAGGCAAAGGAAACCCGCCAGACTGGTATTAAGTTGATTGCTGTTCCCGTCAGGCTAAAAAAATTAAACCACCCCGCAGCAAGCTGACGGGGTATTTTAATGTGTGCATGCACCCCCTTGCACTGATTGAGGGTGACGGCGTTTCCGGTACAACATCAAGCTCAATCCTAAGGGTTTTTAACATAGGCATTGGGTCGCATATAAAACCACCAGTTCAGCACAAGACAAATTGCATAGAAAATCGCAAATCCGTAAAGCGCATATTCTGGAGTCACGGCCTTGATTTGCTCACCAAAGACCTTGGGAATAATAAAGGCGCCGTAGGCGGCAACAGCGGATGTCCAGCCCAGCACCGGTCCCGCCTGTTCTGCATTGAACACCATGGCGATGGTCCTGAAGGTTGACCCATTGCCTACGCCCGTGGCGGTAAACAGGATGATAAACAAACCAAAGAACGGCCAGAAATACTGTTCCGGAGTGGCCGATTTGTAGGCCGCTGCCATAAAATAAGCTACACCCAGGGCGGATGCGATCATGACGATGGAGACGATCTGGGTGACCTTCGCACCCCCTATCTTATCCGCAATCTTTCCTCCTACCGGCCGGATCAAGGCCCCGATAAACGGGCCCATCCAGGCATACATCAGGGCACTGGGCCCATTAGGATTAATAGCATCATGGATGAGTATGCCATCAGGCCCTGCCACATGGGTGTACCCGAAAATTACCTTGATCGCCAACGGAAAGGCCGCCGAATAACCAATAAATGAACCAAAGGTCATCGTATAAATCACCGTCATGGCCCAGGTATGTTTATTATTAAAGATTTTATATTGCCGCTTCAGATTTTCCTGCAGCCCGCCCGTGGTGAGATAGCGCATCAACAATACCGTCGCGGCAATAACCAGCGGTAACACAATCCACTTACTGAGCAGCCCTATTCCGGTCGGGGCAGGCAGCAGCAGATACAACCCCACTGCGGCCGTCACCAGGGCAATAGACAACAGCCCGGAGATTTTCATAAACGCAGAGGTGGGTGAACCCGGGTGCGGTGTAACGGTGTCGGTGACGAGATTGTTCATGCCAAACCAGCCGGCAACGGCAAGTGGAACCAGCAATACAAGCCAGACAAACCCGGCATTTTGAATAAAGGTTTCGGTTCCGGCCGGGATCTTTCCAATCAGGGTGCCGCTGCTGTTTTCCAGGATCATCGATGTGCCACCAAATACTCCGACGGTCATAACCAGCGGTATCAGAATCTGCATGGTGGTAACGCCAAAGTTCCCCAGCCCCGCATTGAGTCCCAGCGAGGTCCCTTGTACCCGTTTCGGGAAAAAGAAACTGATATTTGACATGGAGGAGGCGAAGTTACCGCCACCAAAACCGGACAGCAGGGCCAGAATCTGGAAGACCCATAGCGGGGAATTTTTATCCTGTAGGGCAATGCCCGCGCCAATAGCGGGAATCATCAACAAGGCCGTGGTGAAGAAAATCGTATTCCTGCCGCCGGCGATGCGAATAAAGAACGTGCTGGGAATCCTCAGGGTGGCACCGGTCAGACCGGCTATAGACATGAGGGTAAACAGCTCTGCCTTTGAAAACTCAAAACCCAGATTGAGCATCTGCACGGTGATGATGCCCCACATCAGCCAGACTGCGAATCCGCACAGCAGGCTGGGGATGGAAATCCAGAGATTTCGCGTCGCTATCTTTTTTCCGGTAGATTCCCAGAACTCATCATCCTCAACTTCCCACTTTTTAATATTACTCATCGTTTAACCTGCTCATAAGTTATTTGTATTTCTGTAGGCGTGTTGTCACGCATCAAATCTTGCTGGCATCCTCCGGGTGATCCTTGTGTTCCATGCGCACAATCACATTGTGCATCCAGAACAGGCAAACGACCGAGAGTACCCATATAAACATCCAGGCGCTCGTCCACAGGCCTGTATACTCCAGTAAATATCCAAATATGATGGGGCTGAAAAACCCTCCCAGACCGCCAAGTACACCGACCATCCCGCCAACCACACCGACTTCATCGGGATAGTAATCAGGGATAAGCCTGTACACCGCAGCCTTGCCAACACCCCAGACACTCCCTAAAACAAGCACAAAGCCTGCGAAGATCCATACATTGGCCTGGAAATAGATTCGGGTGACTCCCTTGGCGAGAAGTTCTTTTCGTTTGACTTTTTGCCCCACCTTCACAATGGGCTCTTGCCAGGTGGATTTAGTCGGTAAGACCAGTATATTGTCTTCCAGATCTTCAAACGACCGGTCGTTTATCTTGAGTGCGTATTTTTTGTCACCGACAGCGATATATTGTTTGGTGACTTCGGTCACCGTACCTGGAATCTTGTTCATAATCCCCTTGCCAGGGGAATAGATGTCCATTTTCGGTACGATAAGCATAAAACTGATGGCAACGGACAGGCCCAGAACCCAGTACATCACCGCCCTGCCGCCCCACCTGTCGGACGCCCAGCCCCCTGCCGCCCGAATAACTCCGGAGGGAAAACTGAACAGCGCCGCCAGTATACCGGCCGTGACCAGAGGTAGATAGTAGACATTGACGAAATAGGGTACCAGCCATTGGGAAAAGGCAACAAAACAGCCGAATACCAGAAAATAATAAAGGCCAAAACGCCACACCCGCAGGTGCTTTAATGGCTGCAACATTTGTATAAAACTTTTACCATGGGCTGCCGGTTTTTTATTATCGGCGAAGATGAGAAATATCGTCCCCATGATGACCAGCATGGCCGCATAATAAACAGGTAACTGGCGCCAGCCTTCAATATTGGTGCCATTGTCAGTAAAAATATTCAACATAGTTGGTGCAAAGACCAGGGTCAGTGCCGCACCTGCATTGCCGGCACCAAAGATGCCCAGGGCCGTGCCTTGATTCTTTTTCGGGTACCACACAGAGGTATAGGCAATGCCAATGGCAAAACTCACGCCCGCCAGGCCAAACCCAAAACCGCACAGGGCAAATTCCAGAAAGCTGTCTGCATAGGAAACCAGATACATCGGTACGGCGACAATGAAGAGCAATGCCCCATAGATGGGTTTGCCACCAAACTTGTCCGTCAGCATCCCCGCGGGCAAACGAAATATCGAACCCGTCAGAACAGGGATCCCCATCAACCAGCCGATTTCAACGGGGCCCCAGTCATACACCTCGTTGGATGCCAGAAAAGTGACCAGCACACCATTCAGCATCCACACCGCAAAACAAATGGTAAATGCCGTGGTACTTAAAAACAGGGCCTTATGCGATTTCGCGGTGGCAACTTTTTCCATGGTAATACATTAACCTGCTATCAATGTGCTAGAAACTTTTTCCATGAGAACGTCTTAACCTGTTATCACGCTAGTTATTCTTCGGCCGGGTAGACTGCCAGGCTGTTCGGGGATTGCGAACACGGTCCTTGTCCCAGTTCCACATAACAACCTGATAACGACGCCACATATAGTGGAATGGTGCCACCAGAAAATGAACCAGACGCGTAAACGGGATCAGCAGCAGAATCGTGAACGCACCGATAATATGGAGCTTGATCACAACAGGCATGGCACTGACCGCATCAATACTCGGATTCAATTTCACCAGAGACCATAAATAGGGTGAAAGGTCAGCTGCAAACCATGACGATCCCCAGCGATAACCCAGCGCAACCCAGCAACCCAGTAATATCTGTAACAACAGTACTGCCTCTATGACAATGTCCATCCGGTTGGTGACCATTTGCAGTCTCTCGTTAGTAATCCGCCTGACAAACAGCACAGTCAGGCCTAACAAGGCAGATACCCCGAAGGTAAATCCGATCCCTTCATGCAGGATGAGGCGCATGGGATCGCTGTTCCATTCCAGTACTTTTCCCGGAAATAAAAATACAAACAAATGCCCGAGAAACAATATCAATATCCCGAAGTGAAACGGAACTATACCCCAGAAAACTGTTTTCCCCTCAAGAAACTGTGAGGACAAACTCGAATATTTAAATGAGTTTGATTTGTAGCGCCAGATCGCCCCGACAAAAAATATACTGACGGCGATGTAGGGGTATGCAATAAACAGGAAGTCGCTCAATGAATTCATGATATCTTTCTCACCTATATTAGCAAGTGCCTGAAAAACAGGCGCCTGGTTGTTCAGCTTTTACTTCTATCTCATTTTCCTTTATTACCGATTGCAAAAAATCATTCGTTGGCTCCGACATGGTTTTTTCGTCGAATGAAAAATCCTGCTTGAGTACCGCATACAATGCCTTTAGTGTATATTGGTAAAGCGTTGTAACCTCCAGTTGTTCAGAGGGTGCTTCAATCAAGGTCTTGTAGTGTTTCTTGTAAGCCTTATTTTTCTTTTCTACACGTTCCGGAACGAATTCGCTGATCATCAATAAAAGCGCAGGTGCAATAAGTTCCTGCACCAGTTCAAAAATCAGTTCCTCACTTTTCAATTTTCCCATCAACCGCAGGATGTTCGGCAGATGATCGCCCAGTTCGCGGCCGCAATCATTGTTGGCCTCGGTATGTTCCCTGCTTAGATTGGCCAGCAGTTCACCTCTTTTGTAGTCATCTCCAAAAAGAACATATCCTATATCCAGTGTGGTCGCAGACTGAACATCAAATGTGCGGGTAAACAATTCCTGCATTGTCAGCAATTCATGTTCAGGAAGAAGCTCCATGAAACGCTCAAGGTCGGTAACTGCCTGCGGGTAATCCCCGTTCAGAAGTTCTATGACCTTCCTGACCCTTTGCGGATATTCAAGGTCAGGATATTCAAATAAATCTGCTATCGTGTGATAGTGCCCTAGTAACTTCAACTTACAGACCTCTCTTTGCAGTGTCTTGTTTGAAACCGAATCCGGTACTTCCTTTTACATCACCCGTATTTTCCATCATTTCGATGGCATGTTCCCGATGTGCCGCCGGTATGACGAATCGATCATCAAACTTGGCCAATGATGTCAAATAATAGATTGCATCTGCAGTCTCCTGTGTAAGCCCGACATCTTTCAATACCTGCCTGGCCTTTTCTTCAGATATGTCGCCGACTGTTTTCCATCTCCGGTGTATTCTTATGGCCATTAACTTCATGATACGCAATTTGACCATTTCTGTATTACCTGCGCTAAACAGATTCGCCATGTACTGTATGGGTAAACGGGCCTGTTCGATGGTACCCCAGAATTCTTCGGTACTGGTATCGTATAGCCAGTTATCCGGCCAGAATTTGCTAATGTCACCCAGTTTTTTCGACTGTTCAGTATTATCAACATTCGTTATTGATGCCATGACAGGTAACATCGGTGGTACATAGAACAGCATGGGCAGGGTGCGGAACTCGGCATGCAGTGGTAATGCCATACCCCATTCCTTCACAAACTTGTAAACCGGGGATTTCTGGGCCGCCTTGATGGTTGAATCTGCAATGCCGTTCTTTTTGGCCGATTCGATTACTTCCGGATCAAATGGATCCATCAGCATGTCCAACTGCTTGTCGATCAACTTGTCTTTGTCTGCCGATGCAATATCATGGATCTGGTCAGCATCATAAAGCATGACACCCAGATAGCGGATACGACCAACACAGGAGTGCATACATGCGGGGGCATAACCCGCCTCAATGCGTGGATAACAAAGTATGCATTTTTCTGATTTACCGGTATGCCAGTTGTAATATGACTTCTTATAGGGGCAGGCGGTGACGCACATGCGCCAGGCACGGCAGACCTTCTGGTTAATCAGGACAATACCGTCTTCCCCTCGTTTGTATATCGCGCCAGAAGGGCACGATGCAACACATGCCGGATTCAAACAATGGTTACAAATCCGCGGCAGGTAGAAAAAGGCCATTTTCTCAAGTTGAAACATTGCCTGCTGTTCCGCAGGTGAAAGATTTTTGAGATTGACATCATTTCTGGCGTAATCCGGCGTACCACTTAAATCGTCGTCCCAGTTTGGCCCCATTTTGATGTCCATGGGTTTCCCGGTAATCAGTGAAACCGGGCGGGCCGTCGGTTGGTCGTCAACCTCGGGCGATTCGATGAGATCCAGATATTTGTAGGTGAAGGGCTCATAATAATCGTCAATTACCGGCATGTGGGGATTGTGAAAAATATTGCTCAGGCCCTTTTTCTTGCCCGCACCTTTTAATTTGATATCGTTACCCTTCTTTTCCCAGCCGCCTTTATAGATGTCCTGATCTTCCCATTTCCCTGGATAACCGGTTCCCGGTTTGGTCTCCACATTGTTCCACCACATGTATTCTGCACCTTTACGGTCTGTCCAGATATTCTTGCAAGCAACAGAACAGGTATGACAACCAATACATTTGTCTAAATGAAAAACCATCGAAATTTGTGATCGTATATCCATCTTTTTTTCCTACATAAAGTTTAACTTTAAGAATTAAAAAACAACTTTATCCATTCTCTTCACAATTACGTGAGTATCCCGTTGCGGTGCAATGGGGCCCCAGTAATTAAAGTGGTAGCTGAATTGACCGTAACCACCTGCCAGATAATTGGGCTTCAGGTGAATTCGCGTCACACTGTTATGGCCACCACCACGCCTGCCACCACGAAGTTGTGATTTTGGAATTCCCACGGTTCTTTCCGGTACGTGATACACGATACAGACCCCGCGAGGAATGCGTGCACTCACCACCGCCCGTGTGCAATACACACCGTGGTCATTATGGACCTCGACCCAGTCGTTATCCTGAATTCCAAGTTTTTTGGCATCAACCTCACTCATCCAGCAAGGCTCACAACCGCGGGACAGCGTCAACATGCGCAGGTTTTCCATATAGGTCGAATGGATATGCCATTTTCCATGGGGAGTGAGATAGTTAAGCACCAAGGCCTCACCATTTTTCAAGGTTTCTTTCAAATCTCCGTAAACCTCGGGTTTTGGCGCCGGTTTATAGGTTGGCAGATTCTCGCCATAACCGATATACATCTCATGATCGAGATAAAAATGCTGGCGACCGGTCAATGTCCTCCAGGGAACCAACCTGTCGTAATTATAGGTATAGGCACAATACGCCCTGCCATCATTCATCAGGCCTGACCACAGCGGAGAGGTATTGTATCGCCTTGGCTGGGCCTGCAAATCTGCATAACGTATTTTTACATCTTCACTGCCTTTGCCAAGATCGACCAGATCAAGACCGGTTTTCTTCTCCATGTTTTCATACGCCCTGACCGTCAACTTGCCGTTGGTCAGAGTAGAAAGGTGGAGTACCGCATTGGCCGCCATCTCGTCTTCTTCGATGGATGGATAGACCTTGCCATCGAATTCGCGTGTCGGGAAATGATTGGATTCAATCATTTCATCGTACTCGGCCTCGCACATATAGTGATTGCCATGTGCGCCCAGGCCCTTTGCCCTGATATTGTCGCCGAGGGTGATGTACTTCTCGTAGAGCTTGGTGTAGTCGCGATCGACAATCGCAAGCTTGTGCATGGACTTGCCGGGGATTGCCTCACATTCACCCTTGTACCAGTCCTTGATCACCGGCTGGGTAATCTCATCGGCGGTATCATGCGACAACGGGGCGGCAATGATGTCCTTCTGTGGCTCAGAGAAATGCGTCTTCGCCAGTTCACTGGTGGCCTTTGACAATGCCTTGAAGATATCCCAATCCGTCTTGGATTCCCACACAGGGGGAATCGCCGCTGACAGCGGGTGGATGAAGGAATGCAGGTCTGTGCTGTTCAGATCCGCCTTTTCGTACCAGGAAGCCGCTGGCAGCACGATATCGGAATAAAGGGCCGATGAATCCATGCGGAAATTCAGGTCTACGACCAGATCCATTTTTCCGACCGGTGCGACATCATGCCATTTTACTTCTTCGGGATGATCGTCCGAATCCTTGCCGATAACATTGGAGTGCGTGCCCAGATAATGCTTCAGGCAGTATTCATGACCTTTCATACTGCCGGTGATGGCATTGCCGCGCCAGATGTACCAGACCTTGGGATGGTTTTCCTCGGCCTCCGGATCGGCGATCGAGTATTCGAGTTCCTTGGACTTCAGTTTTTCCAGGACGGCCTTTTTGATGCCCTCATCGTCTTTTGCCCCGGCCTTTATTGCCTCCTTGCACAGTTCGAGTGTGTTGGCTTTAAACTGCGGATAATAGGGCATCCAGCCGTTACGCACCGATTTATAGATGGTATCCGCCGTGTGCATCTTCGTCATTTCGTTATCGGGAACGGTGTTATATCGGGAATACTGGCCATCATAACGGTACTGACAGGTATTGATGTAATGCCACAAGGGTGCCTGCTGCAACCGGACCGCATCGTGCCAGTCCTTTGCAAATGCAATGCTGCCCCAGGAGTCCGAGGGTGCGAGTTTTTCTTGCCCTACATAGTGGTTAAGACCCCCGCCGTTACGTCCAACGCATCCGCTTAGCATCAAGGCCATCGCCCCGGCGCGATACATCAGGTTGGCGTGGTACCAGTGGTTGATACCGGCACCGACAATGATCATGCATTTGCCTTTGGTTATATCGGCGGTATTGGCCCACTCCCGCGCAAACTGCAGAACCGTTCTGGAATCGACGCCGGTGAAGATCTCTTGCCAGGCCGGTGTGTAGGATGCATCTTTATCGGTATAGTCAGCAGGATAATCTCCATCGAGACCGCGACCAACCCCGTACTGTGCCATGATCAGGTCATACACCGTGGTAACCGCCTCGGTTCCCGAGGTGGTATTGACCTGTTTGACCGGGACCCCTCTCAATGATTTGCTATCGAGTCCCCATTCGACAAACTCGGTTGGCACAACAGCATCATTGCTGTTCAGGAACGTCAATGCGGGATCATAGGGTTTGTCGTCTACCGTATTTTCGAGTTTCATGTTCCATTTGCCGGGCTCTTTGTCCCAGCGATGGCCCATCGAGCCTTTAGGAACCACCATGCGCCCGTCATTTTCATCGCAGCTGACGAATTTCCAGTCACCATTGCTGATGTCCTTGTATTCCTGCAACTCGTTGGCGCGCAACAACCGGCCCGGTTTATAGTGATCACCGTCTTTCTCAAGTTTTACCAGGAACGCACTGTCGGTGTATTGCTTGGCATAATCAAGGAAATAGGGGGTTTGTTTATCATGATGGAACTCTTTCAGGATAACATGCGAAACCGCCATCCAGAATGCGCCATCACTGCCGGCGTGCAAGGGAACCCACTGGTCGGCATACTTGCAAACCTGGGAAAAGTCGGGGGAGAACACCACTGCCTTGGTGCCATTGTGCCTGGACTCGGCGAAAAAGTGGCAATCCGGCGTACGTGTCATGTTCAGACACGCGCCCATGTCGGCGATCATTTTTGAGTTATACCAGTCTGCACTTTCACAAACGTCTGTCTGCTCACCCCATATTTCGGGGAAGGCGGTCGGCAGGTCGCAGTACCAGTCGTAGAAACTGAGATTAACCCCGCCAAACAATTGCAGGAATCGCCCGCCTGCTGCATAACTGAGCATGGACATGGCAGGAATCGGTGAAAATCCGAAGACCCGGTCCGGTCCATACTTCTTGGCGGTATAGATATTTGCGGCCGCCATAATTTCGAGTGCTTCATCCCAGCTGGCCCGCTTGAAGCCACCCATACCGCGCGATTTTTGATATTTCCTGCGTTTTTCGGTATTGGCCTGCAAAGACTCCCATGCCCGTAGCGGATCACCGCCTGCCTTGTCTTTTTCTTCACGGAAGGCCTCAATCAGTGAGCTTCTGATCAATGGGTACTTGATGCGTAACGGGCTGTATAGATACCAGGAATAGGATATTCCCCTTTGGCATCCCCGCGGTTCATAGGGTGGGAGTGAATCCTCAAGCAGTGGATAGTCCAGCTGCTGTGTCTCCCAAACCACTATCCCGTCTTTAACATGGATCTGCCAGGAGCAACCACCTGTGCAATTCACGCCATGTGTGCTTCTGACAATGCGATCGTGTTGGAAGCGATTTCTGTAAAACTCTTCCCACTGCCGAGTTTCTGGTGAAATAATATCTTTTATCCAGCTCATGCCTTTCTACCCATTTCTATTGGTTAAAATTACATACCCCAGTTGATCTGCTCTACACAGCTCTTCCTAGGTGGACTTAACTTGTCGATCATAGATTTTCTGGTTTACCGAATCTTTTCTCCGCCGCAACCAGAGCAGGGAGTAAAATACAAATAAAATGAACGCGCCTATTACACCACTAAGGAGAAGCCCCTTTCCGTAATCCCTGGGATTGTGGTAGGCATGTTGTTCATCGGCATCCTGTAAAAAAGTGACCAGAGAAAATATTTCTGTTTCGGTTAATGGCTTATCCTTGTAGGCGGCCTCCATCACAGGAAACGGTGCCCTGCCCAGAATGGCCCGCACCCCGGTGCCACCCATTTTGGAAAAAACCCGGGTCAATTCCTTTGCCAGAACGCCACCACCAATTACCGCATCATTTGTTACATTATGGCAAGAGATACAGGTTGGCCCATTATTCTCAAAACGCAGTTTTCCCTGAAACAAATTTTGTCCGCGGGTCAGATCCTCTTTGGTGGCGACCTTTTGAGGTTTCTTCGCCGGCTTTTGAGCCCCGGTCGTGCCGGTCGTCGCGCCAGCCGCTTTTATGTACACCAGGACTTCCGTGATTTGCCCATCTGTTAAAGACATGTCCGGCATGCGAATCTGGTTGAATTTTTTATACAGGGCGTTTGCATCAGGATCACCACCGTTAATCATTGATTGTGACGATTTTATGAACCCCTCAAGCCACGCTTGTGATCGCCTGTCATGGACACCGGCCAAATCCGGGCCGACAAGCGCGCCGCCCCCGACAGAATGACATCCCGCACAGTTATTTTGAAATACCTGTTCGCCAGGATCTGCCGCACTGGCATTCTGTATTGATCCGATACAAAGGAAAATTGTTAAAACCCCTAAAACAGGGAACCGCCGTCTTATTGTAGAAAACCCGGTAATCATATTTGCTTGCCTTTTCATGTTTAAAACCCCGATCCGTGCAACAAATGAATCCAGTACTCCGTTGAACCTGTGCCATTCAAAAAACCATTTTTAAAACAAGTCTTTTGTGCCGTTTGCTCAATGGAGTACATTTGTACCTCCGACTAATCCTTCTGTTTCATGTTTGCAACTGTACCTGGCTCTGATTTCGTGACGTCCTTTAGCGGTTGTGCCGTCAATGGAGGCCCTGTCACGCCGGCAACCCGACCCAGGAATTCGCGCATTTTCATCAAATCCTGAAAATACTCTTCCTCTTTGCCCTGGACATGCTGAATGTGCCCACGCCATGTCGTGTCTCCATCTTTTCCAGGCTCCAGCCAAATACGCGCGACGAAAGATGCTTTTGTATGCTTTTCGATCATAGCGTCTTGAGCCAGACCCGTCCTCCGAACAAAAAGATTGTGACTTAATATGTAACATGCACCGGTGACATTCCGGTAACAAAAAATTTCGAGGGGGATGATCAGGTGGCCTGACCGGGAACGGACTGATGGCCTTCCGGCCAGACGGGGTGGGTTATCCACTGAGCTGGACGTTATCTCCACCCTTGAGAATTCGCTGATACAGGCGTTGGGTCTCGGGCAGGGGTTCGGCACCGAACTCCCGGGCCATAACCTGCTGGCAATGACGGTACTGAACCAGCGCCAGGTCGGGACGGCCGTCCTTCACCAGGTACTCCATCAGTATATAATAAAAATTCTCCCGGCAAGGATCGAAAACCAGGGCCTTGCGACAAATGTGTACCGCCTCGGCATGCTGGTTCAATTCTGCGTGGCACTCGGCAGTTCTGGCCAGCATATCCAGATAACGCTCATGAAGCCGTTCCCGCTCTTCGGCACACCAGTCCGAAAACATGTCTTCTTCCAGGTAATCACCCCGGTACAGGTGCCGTGCCTCGTTATAGCGATGCAGGGCATCGGTCCACTGCCCTTGTTGTTGCAGTTCCTTCCCCTCATTGACGAATCGTTCAAAGACATGGGTGTCTACCCAGATCGCATCGCGTCTGAGCAGGTATGCGTTATCGATCGTTTTCACGGCGTCATCGCTTATGCCGTTTGCGCGTAATTCACTCCGTAGATAATACATGGTGACCTTGAGGCGGCCCCAACCCTGCCTTTCATCGACATCCGGCCACAGGCAGTCGATCAGGCGCTCGCGATGCACGGGACGGTCGAGTTGGGTGACCAGGTATTTCAGCAGCGTCACGGCATGTTTGCGCTTCCACTTGCCGACATCAACGCTGTGCCCACCCACCACGATACCGAAACCACCGAGGGTAAATACCTGTAGCGTATGATTCTGTGGCACAGGCGTTTCTGCCGCCCCGCCCCGAAGGAAAATGATCGACATGGTTTTGTTGACATCCATACGGCGGGCCCGTTCCGACATGGCGACCGAGGCGATGCTGGCCATGACCCATTTACCGCTCCGGTGTCGCAGGCGACAGCTGGGCACACTGTAGGGAATGCAATTGCGGAAAGACCGCAGGACATCACAATCGGGATGGCACAGAGGCTCGCCGCCGGGCAGGGTGGCCTGCAACACTTTGCAGCACGGCTGACCAATCGCCTCGGCTGAAGTGAAGCCGAGCAATCTTTGCGCCTGGGCGTTCCAGGCGACGATTCTGGCATCGACATCGATGGCCAGGGCAGCGTCGGAGGCGAATTCCACCAAATCAGCGGCATGAGTAATCACTTCACCTGATCCTTAATATATAGTTTCATTTGTTATTCTACTGATTATTCTACAACACCCGTGGACAAGCCGGTATAGATAAACCACTAAAAACAGTTCAATTACCCAGGTAATTGCCGGTTTCTGATGATCGTCGCGAGGGAAATCCGGTTAAAATGGATTTCCCGCCATCGTTTCATCCAGCTCCGGCGGGCTTCCAGCCCACCTCAATGTTAATAACTTATCCTGTACTCCATGATCTCGGGCGCCTCATCCCGGCAATTTTACAGGCCTGTTTCACATATCCATAGGGAAATATCTTGAAGAGATAATTCCTTGCTTTTTTACCATAACCCAGATCTTCTGCAATAAATTTTGCCACAATACGCGTGCCGGGCGCTATTTTGTGGTCATCAAAATAATCACGCATACAGGTTATTATTTTCCAGTACTCATCATTGAGTTCAATGCCTTCACTCTTCGCCAGACGCTCACATACTTCTTTACTCCAGTCATCCGGATTCATCAGGTAGCCTTCGTCGTCTGTGGAAACGGTTTTCTCGCCAACTATGAGTGACATACAGAGACACTCCTTTTATCAATGTTAATAGGTTATATTCAGTTAAATAGAAATTACAGAAGTTTCATAATATTGTAATTGACATATATCAAGCATAATATAAGTATTTGATATAATACTTAAATCTATATTTTTTCCTTATAAAACCTTGTTTTTTAAGGAAATAACCTCCAGAAGACCAGGTTATGCCGCCTCGTTTTACTTTCTTCTGTCTTTTGTTTCTCCGGGCTCGTCAACCTCTCCGGGGCCAGTTGCAATACCCGGCTACAGATAATAATAAAAGAAACATGCCACGTAAAGGGAAGAGATGACAGCACAGGCAATAAAACGGCCCGTGGTGAGAACAGGCAGATCAAACCGGTCGGATAAAAAATATCAGATCGGGTTCAAACAACTACGTCTTGAGCGCCGGCCTCAAACCCGTCCATACTCGTCATCGAAACGAACAATGTCGTCCTCACCAAGGTACTCACCACTTTGTACCTCGATCATGACCAGATCGGTAATACCCGGGTTACTTAAACGGTGTTTGTTGCCGGCCGGAATATAGGTCGACTGATCGGTGTAGACCATAAACTTTTCGTCACCGTTAACAACCTCGGCCGTCCCGGAAACCACTATCCAGTGTTCACTGCGGTGGTGGTGTTTCTGTAATGACAGGGTGGCCCCTGATTTAACTGCAATACGCTTGATCTTGAACCGCGGCCCCTCTTCGAGAACGGTGTATGTACCCCATGGCCGATGAACCGTTCGGTGGTAACGGTAGGCTTCATGATCCTGTGCCTTGAGCTGCTCGACAATCTTTTTAACATCCTGGGCCTTTTCGCGATCAGCCACCAGCAACGCGTCGGCTGTGTCCACAACAATCAGCCCGTCAACACCCACCATGGCGACAAGCCTGCTTTCACTGTAAACATAGGAATCGCGTGTATCAACCAGTATGCCATCGCCAATCAGTCGGTTACCATCGGCATCTGGCGGCATCAATTCACTGACCGAATCCCACGAACCCACATCACTCCAGCCAATATCACAGGCAACAACGGCAACGTCATCCGCCCGCTCCATAACGGCATAATCAATGGAGTCAGCCGGTATGCCGGCAAAACTGTCGGCATCGAGATCCAGCGGCTGGATCTCACCATTTGTTTTGTCCCAGCATGCCTGCACACTGGTATAAATTTCGGGATCATGCTGTTCAAGTGCCTTCAGAAAGATCGCGGGTTTAAAGCAAAACATACCGGAATTCCACAGATAGCCATCTGACTTGAGGTAACCCACGGCCGTGGCCAGATCCGGCTTCTCGACAAACTCTTCCACCGTACAGGACCCGTTTTTTTCATCCAGCGCGGATCCTTTCCTTATATAACCGTAACCCGTTTCCGGCCTGTCGGGCTGGATACCGAATGTCACCAGGTAATTTTTTTCGGCCAGGGCGGTTGCCGTTTTGACCGCAGCCGAAAAGGCCCGCTGATTTTTAATGATATGGTCGGCTGGCAGAACCAGCATAATGGCATCTTCCATTTCAAGCAGCGACATGGCCGCCATGGCAATGGCCGGCGCCGTGTTTCTTGCGCAGGGTTCCAGTACATAGGAAAAATCCAGTTCCTTTGCAGTATCCAGTTCTGCATACTCATCACGCGTCTGGAAATAATACTCGCGATTTGTAATGGTCAGTATGGTTTTGACACCCTCCAGCAACGCACAACGTTTTGCTGTTTTCTGTAACAAACCCTCGCCATCCGGCAAACGCATAAAAGGCTTGGGATGTGCCTCACGTGAGATCGGCCATAAACGCGTGCCGGCCCCGCCGGAAAGTATGACTGGAATCAACATATTGAATACAATCCTTTTTATAAATACTTGCAGATTTTTGCATAGATTCAGCTTGGTGTGAAGCATTCACTCATGGCATTACCCGCATCAGGGTCTGTATGGTGAAATTACAAATAATTATTGTTGTAACACCCGTACCGGAAAAACAGGGGTGGCCCGGTCCATTGAGATGTTCATGGATTAAGCAGAGGCTCCTTAATTTAAACTCTCTATCACGACTGTCCCGTTAACATGTACTTCCCGTTAACATGTAACGAATATAGTTGAAATGTAAGCGGCAAGTGCGTTTCGGGCTAGCCAGCAATCCGGACATGAAACCGGACCAGCCAAATCAAGACACGCAAAACATGCCATCCATGGCGGCTCGGCTGCCGCGTCCGTGCGGCAGACGGTCTTGATTCGGCTGGTCCGGTTTCATGTCCTCACATTGTTATGTGCTTCATAAAGTTAACAGGACGGTGGTGGCTCTATAAAATAATAACGTTACATAATCATCGGTTCTGTCTCAGAACGGGATATCATCATCAAAATCAGCCGATGCACCTGCCGGTGCCGCCGCTGGTGCGGCCTGTTGTTGTGGCGCCTGTGGGGCTGTATTCTGAAAACCGGCACTGCCACCGGTACGGCTGCCCAGCATTTGCATCTCGTTGGCAATGATCTTGGTGGTATAACGGTCATTGCCCTGCTTGTCCTGCCACTTTTCGGTGCGGATCGAACCCTCGACGTAAATCTGTGAACCCTTGCGTATATATTCACCGACAATCTCGGCCAGACGGCCAAAAAATGTCACCCGATGCCACTCGGTGCGTTCCTGCTTTTCACCAGACTGCTTGTCCTTCCACTGTTCGGATGTTGCAACCGATATCTCGGCCACGGCTGAACCGCTTGGCATATAACGGACTTCCGGGTCCTGGCCAACGTTACCTACAATAATTACCTTGTTCACTCCTCGTGCCATTTCCTTATCTCCAATGTTTTGATTTTAACTTTTAAGTGTATTGTCGTTTATCAAGTGCAAAACATTTCATGTCTGTTCTGTCTGCGGCACAACTATAACATTTAAAAAACCAGCCTTACCACGAGATTTTTTAATCGCGGGGGGAAACAGAATATTTAAGCAGGCTGTCTTCATCGAGTATTTCGTTGTCAACCTTCAGGTAGGCGACCTGATCCTTTGTAATAACAACGGCTTCCGCCACGCCGGGTATATTATTCAGCTCGGTGGCCAGTAGCGTGGCCTGGTCCGGTTCCAGGTTGCCGATGTTAAGCAAATAACTGGCCAGGTATTGTGGCTCTTTCATGGTGCTTGCAATCAGCAACCAGAGCAGGGCCATGCCGGCGGAGAGCAGGAACACACCGGAGTAACCCGCCTGACCAAGCAACAGACCGCCCAGGCTGCCGCCGAGAAATGCACCCATAAACTGACTGCTGGAATAAAACCCCATGGCCGTTCCCTTGCTTTCCGTTGGCGCCATTTTGGAAACCAGTGATGGCAGGCTGGCCTCAAGCAGGTTGAATGCGGTAAA
>VAOU01009619.1_pt1 | contig 24490 bp, 24 predicted proteins | sample 3393871 | NCBI WGS metagenome assembly VAOU01 (sample SAMN08290440, study PRJNA428436) | hydrothermal vent metagenome | isolation source: Deep-sea hydrothermal vent chimney | place: Atlantic Ocean: South-mid Altantic Ridge | depth 1820 m m
ATTGGGCAGGAATAGACTACCTGTTTTTTGCTTTCCAGACTTACTTCCTTTATCAAATGCATACCACATACCGGACATTCACCGGGTTTATCGTATGTTTTTTCGCCTTCGCAGTGCATGGAGCAGTAATATTTACCTGAGGCTGTTGCCGGTTGTGCCGACGCCTTCATTTCGTGCGTATGGTTATGTTCATTATGTGTATGTTCGTGAGATACCGACGTGTGGCTGTGGTCACCATGTGCTCCCTTGGAACCCACAGGAACCAAATGCATACCGCAAACCGGGCAATCACCAGGTTGATTGTAGGTTTTGTCGCCTTCACAGTGCATGGAGCAGGAATAATTTGTATTTCCCATCTCCCCTTTTTTATTTGTTTTTGGATGAGTGTTCATTTTTTGAAATTATTTATTTTGAAATTTTTTAATCCGGTAGTTTTGTATAAAAATAAAACCGGATTCTTATTAAATGTCTTTTAATATGTGGTCGTATTCTACTTTAGTAATTTCACCACTGGCATACCTTTTTGACAGAATGTCGCTTGCTGTTTCCGTATGATATCGGTTTCCAGCAGTATCTCTGCCGAAAAGGATGTAGAGCAACCAAACAAAGAGAGCCATCATTATCAGGCCTCCTATCCACCAGAAGCCCATTCCCCATCCCATGTTTCCAAAATTCATCATAGCTTTAATATTTAAATGATTAATACTTTATTTAATTTTAATATCTAAGCATTCCATCGTTGGCACAAAACCATGGCTGATGCTAAAAATATTGTAATTGTACAACAATATTTTAATATCTATGTCTCTTCCATTGCAGGGTACAAGACACCAGGTCATTTAAGCTGCAAGTACCGCTGGAAAAAACTTCATCCAATCAGAATTACCCCGTTCACAACTTCCGGCCGGTTTCTTCCAAACCATCTCAAAGCCCGGTTTCAGCGAAGAAGCAGCAACAATGATAAATGTGAGAATGAACAATTTAAGCAACATAGCTTATAATTTTTTTGATTTATACTTTCTTTCTTACCCACAGCAGGAGTGGCCTTTATTTCCATGGTTTTTTTTGTTTTCCGGGCTTACCCCCTTTGTCAGATGCATGCCGCAAACCGGGCAATCACCAGGTTGATTGTAGGTTTTGTCGCCTTCGCAGTGCATGGAGCAGGAATAATTAGTATTTCCCATCTCCCCTTTTTTATTTACTTTTGAAAAAATATTCATTTTGTTTATCAATTATATGTTTTGAAATTTTTTAATCCGGCAGTTTTGCAGGAAAACAGTACCGAAAGATTTTTTAAATACCCTTTAAAATGCTGTTGTATTCTTCTTAGGTAATTTCGCCGCGGACATACCTTTTTGACAGAATATTGCGGGTCGTTTCCGTATGAAATCGGTTTTCAACAGAATTTCTGCCGAAGAGGATATACAGCAACCAGACAAAGAGAGCCATCATTATCAGGCCTCCTATCCACCAGAAGCCCATTCCCCATCCCATATTTCCAAAATTCATCATGATTTTAATATTTATATGATTAATACTTTATTTAATTTTCATAGCTAAACTTTATATATAAGGGTATCAAATTTTGGCTAATATAAATATATTGTAAATATAAGCCTTTTTTTAATGTCTGTTACTTTGTTTCAAGGGCATACGCCCCGTTATTCATTTATGCCGCAGGCATCGCAGGATAGGGCATCATTCAAATCGGGACTATCCTGTTCATAGTTTTTAGCCGGGTACTTCCAGACCGCAGCGTAATTCAAGGCCAGCAAATCAGCAATAGTAATGATAAATGTCAGAATGAACAATTTGAGTAACATGGCTTTATTTCTTTTGGTTTATATTTCTTTCTTATCCACAGCAGCAGGAAGGACCCTTTTTTCCGGTTCTTCCTGTTTTTCCAGGAGTCTTTTTATTTTCCTTTACCAAGTTTGAAATCAGGCTGTTAAAAAGTCCGCGAGGCCTGGCAGGCAATTCCTGAAAATCGAAAGACGCCCTTGACAAGGCTTCGTTGAGAGAACCAGGAGATGTCAGTTGCGGGTAGTAATCAACATCCACAAAATCCAGCCCCAAATGCAGACCTTCAACTCCTTCTAATCCGTTCAATTCCTGCAGAACGTTATTTTCATATTCTCCGGAAATAACCTTTTCCGAACGAAACCGTATTGTATTCAGATAATTTTTCATGGCTTTTAATTTTCTACAAACATAGTATCAAACAATATTTTAGGTATTACACAATTATGGAAAAGAATTATATGTTTTTTAGATTTACCTGACATTGACAAAAGGTAAAGTCGGTGGAAATATTGTTTAGATATTGAAAAAGAATAATTTAAAAAAAGAGCCTGCTCATCAACAGTATTCTGTATCAAAGCAAGCTCTTAACTGGAATTGGGGACAATATCTTTTACAAAGATGCAACCACCCGTTGTAGTTTTTCACTGATTTCCAAGGCGATGCTTTTCATCTCCTGATTATCGACTTCTGCCATCGCGGCAACGGGATCAATAGAACTCACTTCTACCTCTCCCCCGTTTTTCTGAACGATAAAGTTGCAGGGGAGCATTGTTCCGATTTTGTCATCGGCCGTAAGAGACTTTAAAGCGTAAGGTGGGTTGCAGGCTTCCAAAACCATATATTTCCTGAAATCCACGTTTAACTTTTCTTTTAATGTTTTTTGAAAATCAATTTCAGCAATCACACCAAAGCCTTCTTCTTTCAAGGCTTTTTTTGTGCGATCAATGGCTTCTTCAAAAGAAACTCCTTTTAATATTTTTGTGAAATAGTAACTCATGACTTTATTTTTTTTATACTGATGAATACTTTATAAATATGGCACAAAAGTATTACGTTGTCGAAGATTACATGTTACATAATTATAACAAAAACTTATATATTTTCAAAATCATATTTTCAAATATCTTGGCACTATAGAAAAGCATCAGGCCTTGCCCGATGAATGAAACGGTAAATCCTTCCCTCTTCAAAAAAAGAGACAGTCTGTTTAATTTTCCCGGGCATCCGGGTCGCCAGGTAACCAAACTCCACCAAAGAGGAGAAAGTTAGCCGATGACATTAACCTCACCGGTTCTGATGCGGATGGCTTTTTCAACATTTGAAACAAAAATCCAGCCATCACCGCTTCTCCCGGTATATCCATATTCTTTAATCACCTCAGTAAGAACATCCAGTCGATTTGCAGGACAAATCAATTCTATCTTTACCACAGTGGAATATTTCTGAACCAGATCAATAGAATAACTAAAGGATTCGCTGTCTGCCCATTGAGACAGAGCGTTAGCATCAAGGACAGTCATTCCTGTAACACCGGCCCTCTCAAGCTTTCTGATTACAATCTCAGCTTGTTCCTTTCTTACGTAAGCTTTAATTTCTTTCATAGTTTTATTTTTTATGGATTAAACTTTATGCCAGCAGTAAAAACTTTTCAAATCTGTTTTTAATCAAGGGAGAAGAGGCTGGCTCTCTTCTCCCTTACATCTGTTGAGTACGCCCCGGCAGATTAATTCGCCTTTTCTGTTAAAGCAGTCTTTTTAAATTTTCCTTTCTTAATCATATAGAAAATGGCGGGAAAAATGGTTAATCCCAGTATCATAGTGGTAAAAATACCCCCAACCATAGGTGCTGCGATTCGCTTCATCACATCGTTTCCGGTAGCATGTCCAATCAAAATAGGAAGTAAGCCAAAGGCCAGTACCAGGACGGTCATCATTGTCGGACGGATCCGTTTTACCGCACCATCAAAGATTGCTTCGCGCAAATCGTGCAGGGTATTCATTTTACCTTGTTTTGCAGCCTTATCGTAAGCAATATCAAGATAAAGCATCATAACGACCGCTATTTCCGCACTAACCCCCAGTAAGGCAATCATACCCACCCAGACAGCGACACTCATGTGGAAACCGGCAAAATAGAGAAACCAGATAGCGCCCACGAGGGAGAATGGAAGTGAAAGTAAAATGATACCCGTTTTTACAAACGACTTAGTATTGAAGTACAGGAGCAGACTCACCAAAAACAAGGTGATAGGAATGACAAGCGCCAGTCTTTTGTTGGCACGCTCCATGTATTCAAACTGCCCGCTCCAAATCAGCGAATACCCCTGAGGAAGATGTACCTGAGCTTCGACAGCCTTCTTTGCTTTCTCCACATACGAACCAAGGTCTGAATTTTTAATATCCACATAAACCCAGGCATTAGGCATGGCATCTTCCGATTTGATGGCAGGCGGACCTTTCTTCACTACGAAAGTCCCCAGTTGGTCAAGTGGAATATTTCCCCCTTTGGGAAGCGAAACCAATACCCGTTTCAATGCAGGAATATTCTCGCGATAGTCACGCTGGTATCTCAAATTAACAGGATAGCGCTCCAGCCCTTCCACTGTTCTTGTTATATTCATCCCTCCTACGGCCGACATAAAGACATCTTGTACTGCACCGACAGTAAGGCCGTAGCGGGCAATGGCATCACGATCAATATCAAAGTCAACATAATTTCCCCCTTCGGAGCGTTCGGCATAAACCGAGCGTGTTCCGGGAACTTTCCGAATCACCTTTTCAATTTCTTTCCCGAGACGTTGGAGCACACCCAAATCAGGACCGCCAATTTTAATACCTACCGGAGTCTTTATCCCGGTGGAAAGCATGTCGGTCCTTGCCTTGATGGGCATGGTCCACACATTGGTAACACCCGGTATTTTGAGGGCAGCATTCATTTTGCTAATCAAATCTTTAACCTCCATATCCTTAGGCCATTCACTTTTAGGTCTTAGCCTGACAACAGTTTCAATCATCGACAAAGGAGCCGGGTCGGTGGCAGTTTCTGCCCTTCCAATCTTACCAAAGACGGATTCTACTTCGGGAAATGATTTGATGATTTTGTCGGTTTGTTGTAATAACTCACGAGCTTTGGTGATAGAAATTCCAGGCAAAGTACTGGGCATGTAAAGCAGGTCACCCTCAAATAGCGGAGGCATAAACTCCGAACCAAGCTTTTTGTAAGGGAACACGGTAGCGCCTAAAATCAACAAAGCCGTAACTACCACAAGCCATCTTTTTTTCATCACAAAATCAACAATGGGATGATAAATATTCATCAGGAATCTTGTAATCGGGTTGTCTTCTTCTTTCACCATTTTTCCACGGATAAAGAAGTGCATCAAAACCGGTACAATGGTGATGGCAAGGAGGGCGGCTACTGCCATGGAATAGGATTTTGTATAAGCCAGGGGTTTAAACAACCGGCCTTCCTGATTCTGAAGTGCAAATACCGGCAGGAAAGAAACAACAATCACGAGCAAGGCAAAGAATATTGTGGGACCCACTTCTTTTGAAGCATCCAAAATAACCGCCCAGTGTGGCTTCTGTTCATCTTTCGGTTTTAGCTGGTTGTGCAGCACATGAAATTGCGCATTCTCAACCATAATAATGGCAGCGTCCGCCATGGCCCCAATGGCAATGGCAATTCCCCCAAGCGACATTATATTTGCGTTAAGCCCCTGAATGTGCATAATTAGCAAAGCACCCACCGTTGCCACAGGAAGTGTAAAAATGGCTACGAGTGAACTACGGAAGTGAAAAAGGAAGATAAAGATTACCAATGAAACAATCAATATCTCTTCAAGCAGCTTATCTTTCAGGTTGTCAATGGCTCTGTTAATAAGTCCGGATCGGTCATAAGCCGTAAGAATTTGCACATCGGCCGGGAGTGATTTTTTCAGTTCTGCCAGCCTTTTCTTGACACGCTCTATGACCTTAAGGCCATTCTCACCCACACGCTGGATCACAATTCCGCCTACCACTTCGCCCTGGCCGTTCCAGTCAGCTACTCCACGACGTAATTCAGGGCCAATGTCAATATTTGCCACATCTTTCAGGTAAACGGGAGTTCCTGTAGCCTGATTTACCCCAATGGCTATCATTTTGAGGTCTTTCACATTTTTTATGTATCCCAGGCCACGAACCATAAACTCCATTTCTCCCATTTCGAGTAGCCGGCCTCCCACATCGTTGTTACTTTGCCGAATGGCCTTTTTAATCTTTGCGAGAGAAATATTATAAGAAGCCAGCTTTATGGGGTTAACATTCACCTGATATTGTTTTACGAAGCCACCCACACCGGCCACCTCAGCTACGCCGGGAACAGCAGATAATTGATAGCGCAAAAACCAATCCTGTATGGAACGCAACTGTGCGAGACTCCTCTTCTTTGATTTCAGGACATATTCATACACCCAACCCAGGCCTGTAGCATCAGGCCCCAGCTCAGGCGAAACCCCGTTGGGCAACTGACTTCGCATGGAGCTTAAATATTCCAGCACACGACTTCTTGCCCAGTAAAGGTCAGTGTTGTCGTTAAAAATGATATAAACCAGCGAGAAGCCGAAAAAAGAATAGCCCCTTACATCTGTGGCTCCGGCAACTGAAAGCATTTTTGTGGTGATAGGATAAGTAACCTGATCTTCCACAATCTGTGGCCCCTGTCCCGGGAATTTTGTAAGAATAATTACCTGCACATCACTGAGGTCGGGGATGGCATCCACGGCAGTATTTTTTATAGCGTAACTACCGGCTAATATTAAGACTACAGTCAGGATAATGACCATCACCTTATTGTTGAGAGACCATTCTATAATTTTAGCTAAAAAGCCTTCCTTTTTATTTTCTATAGGTGTCATTTTATCTCCTTTTTTATATGAGTTTAATTATAAGAGAGCCCGTGTCTTTCAAATTATTTTTTAGATAATCAACACGTCTTGTGCGAAGTTTCATGCTCCAAACGATAGTAGCACCTGAATTGTGTGATATTAAATTCTGGTTCATAATGTCATAAGGATTGTTATCTCCGCTTTTGTCAATGGCTTTCAAATTAACGGCTTCCTTTCCTCGTGGGTTCAGACTTCTTTTTATTGTTCATTTCAACCTTCTTACCAGCCGGCTTTTTCATGTCCATGCCTTTCATGCCTTTCATATCTTTTTTCTCCTTTTTGATATCAGCCTGCTTGCTTTTGGCATTTTTGTTCGTTTTAGAAGGGGTGAAACCACTCAATGCAGCGTTCAGGTTAGACTCGGAGTCGATGAGGAATTGTGCCGAGGTAACAATACGTGTTCCGGACTTCAACCCGCTCAGCACCTGATAATAGCCGTTGGAATAAGCGCCAAGTTCAATTTGTACCGGCTTAAATTTTCCGCCTCCCAAAGCAACGATAACCGTATTCACCCGTCCGCTACGCAATATGGCTTGTTCGGGAACAAGTGGGTGAACACCAAAACTTCTCCCTTTTATATCAACCGAGGCAAACATACCCGGTTTGAGTTCTCCATTGGGGTTAGGAAGATCTATTCGAACTTTAATCGTGCGCGTTTTGGTGTCGAGTGTAGGATAAATAAACGAAACTTTTCCTTTATAAACTTTGCCCGGAAGGTAGTCAAACGACACCCGGACAGGATCACCCAGCCCTATTTTGAACAACTCGTACTCGTAAATATCGGCAAGAATCCACAAATTACGCAGGTTGGCAATCTTTAACAGTGGTGTTCCACGGTTGATTTTGGCTCCTTCTTCAACGCCTTTGTACAAAACGGTTCCATCGAATGGAGCGGTGAGGATAATGTATTTCTTTACCTTTTTTGTCTCTTTCAGATATTGAATCTCACCTTTTGTAACATCGAGAAGTTGTAATTTCCTAATAGCATTTTTTGTTAAATTACTCCTTGCTCCTGAGGTACTCATGGCATTATCGTAGGCCAGCGCTGTCAGGTATTCCTCCTGTGCCGCCACCAGTTCGGGAGAATAAATCTTAATCAGCTTATCGCCTTTGTGTACCTTTTGCCCGGTGTAATTGATGTACATCTTATCAATCCAGCCACCTATCTTTGTGGTAGCCACATATTCCTTTTGTTCATCAGGATCCAGAATCCCGTTTGTCAGCACATCGGCATTTAACTCACCCGCTTTAACTGTTGCGATTTTCACGTTCATGTCCTGTTGCATAACGGGGCTGACAGAAACCACACCGGCTGCACCAGAAGCATTGGCATAAACAGGAATTAGTTCCATGCCCATGGATGATTTACCTGGTGCATCATGTATTTCATTCGGGTTCATGGGAGCCCGCCAGAACAATACCTTTCTTTTTTTTGCGGTTTCCGTTTTTTGGTTTGTTTCACTTTTGGTGGAAGAAGCTTCTTTTTTCAAGGCCACTCCCGCATAAAAATAGTATCCGCCTACGCCGAGTGCAGCACCGATAACTATTAAAGCTGTGTAGATAAAAATTTTCTTATTCATGTTTGTTTACTTTTATTTTTCAATTAATATATTAACCTTGAACCGGTTAAGAACTCGAGCTGTGCAACCTGAATCGTATAGTTGGTTCGCAGTTTCGCCAGTTCAGTCTTTACTTTCAAAATATCATCTTCTGCCTTAATAACGTTTACAAAGTCAATTTTATTCACCTGATAATCAGCCATTGCAGCCTGATAAGTCTGTATGGATTGTGGTAACAGGGTTTTTTCCAAAAGCTTTTCACGACTGCGTAATTCGTCGATTTTTGCATTAATTTTTCCAAATGACTGCTGCAGAATTTGCAAAGAAGAATGGAACTGCTGACCGTAGAAGTCCTGAAGATAACGCGTTTTGTTTACCGCGGCTTTTATGCTTCCGCCATAACCCAGTGGAATGCTAACCCCCACCACAATACCAAGAAAATTGGGAAAATTAACACCTGTGGCCTCGTTATAGCTTCGCAACGTGTATTGCATTCCCACCTTAAAATTGGGATAGTATTTTTGTTCGGCCTCTTTTTGCTGCAACACTGCCTTGTTCTGGTATAGTTTAATTCCTTTTAATAACGGGCGGTTGAGAGCAGCAAGCTTTAAAAGGGTATCTGTAACGAAGACTTCATGGCTTATAGGCCGGATCTTCGGTGTAGCAATGGTGATACGTCCGTCGCGCAACAAATAAGCATTTAATTGTGCCTGCATCGACTGCACACTACCTTTCAGTGCTTCTATTTTATCTTTTACATGGGTAATCTGCACCTCCACCTGCACAATATTTTCGAGACTGGCGGTGCCTACCTCAAATTTTCGCTTGGCTACCAGCGAGACCTGTTTCAGTAAATTCACGCTTTCCTTCGCCAGCACAATTTCGCGACGTTTCTCCTGAAGTGTAAAGTAAAGGATAGCCATTTGCTGAGCAATCTGATTTTTGAGATCTGCAACTTCCTGTTTAACGATAAGGGTATCCATGGACTTCACTTCGGCTTTTGCCTTTAGTGCTCCGGGAAACGGGATGGCCTGCGTAAGGTTTAATGCAGTACCCGTCATGGCTTCCTGCCGGAACGAGAATGTGTTGACCGGCACATTAAGCAACCCAACAGAAAAAACAGGGTCGGGAAGATGAGTTCCGATGGAAATATTTTCTCTGGCCATGTTCAGTTTTGCCTGCAACAATTTGATTTTCGGATTGACCTCAACGGCTTTCCTCACCAAAGCTTGCAGCATCCCGGTGTTTTGAGCCGGGAGTACACCTCCTAAAAGCAGAAGGATCATTAGAAACAGCAATGTTTTTTTTTTCATGTTATGCATTTTTATTTTGGTTGCATTCAGCCTGCAAATGCAACTCTTTGATTGTATTAAAATTAAACAAATATGTTAAAAAATTTATGTGTTAAGAAAAAACCATTCTTATTCCGAATAGAAATTGCACCCTAAGAAAGTCCCCTCTGAATTATGGGGCAAAATTAAATAGGTACAGTGCGCCATTGTTACACAATTTCGGAAAAGAGTTACAGGATTTTTGTACAGTAGTCCGACAGGGATGTAATATGCTTTAATAAGCGAAGACGATTAAAGCGGGTTGTGTTTAACTTAATTTCAGGATAAATAAATCAATTTTCAGCCCGGGGTTGAATTCCTTTAAAGAGATTAAAGTTTCCGAGGTGAGCTTTTTGGAAAAAATACATAAGCGAAACTTTCAAAACACCCAGTCCGTAAATCGTACTGCGGCTGAGGTTAATGGAAGATGAATCTTCAAAGTATTTGGTCGGACAGGTAATCTCGGCAATTTCCCAACCTCCATAAAATATCTGTGCAAGCATCTGATTATCAAACACAAAATCATCACTACAGCTTTTGTAGGGAATACTTGTTAATGTACGAGCAGAAAAAGCACGGTAGCCGGTATGGTATTCCGAGAGTTTCTGGTTCATAATTAGATTCTGAAAAAGTGTAAGCCCGCGGTTAGCAACATATTTGTACCAGGGCATCCCTCCTTTCAGAGCCCCTTTTCCAAGAATTCGGGAGCCAATCACCACATCGTAAACCCCATTGGCAATGAGATAGCACATGGAGTGGATAAGTTTGGGCGTATATTGATAATCGGGATGCAGCATAACAACAATGTCGGCACCAAGCGACAACGCCTTACTGTAGCAACTTTTTTGGTTTCCGCCATAACCCTTGTTTTCCTCATGTTCGATTAGGTGCCGAATGCCCAAATCAGTGGCTACTTTCAATGTTTCATCGTAGCTGTGATCGTCCACGAGGATGATGTCATCCACAATGTCAAAAGGAATTTCCCGGTATGTTTTTTCCAAAGTCGAAGCTGCATTGTAGGCCGGGAGTACAACAATAATCTTTTTACTGTCAATCATTTGCTTTTGATTTTTTTCTTCCTGAATCAGGTCCCAGCTTAAAAAAAGCAAATCCGTTTTTTACATACAATAAATGGAAAGCGGGATACCGTTTTTGAAATGTTGCTTTGCCTGTAATCTTCGTCACTATAAAAACCGGTTTGGATACCTCACCGTTCAGTATCTGCTTCATTCTGACACGGGGAACAGCCTCAGGAGGCTTCTTTTTGAAATAGAAATACTGTGCATAACTTTTAAATCCCCACACATCGATATAGACATTTTCACCGGCATGTTCGGCGTAAAAGTCAATGGCTGAATTTTGCGAATAACCTTCAACCTTTGGAGTGATGATAAATACGGAAAGTGTCGTAAAAATCAATGTTGTCATGAAGATACCTATTGTCATCCGTTGAATATTTTTTCGGAACGCAACAATGGAAATCACTACCCCGGCAAGCAAAAGCACACCCAGTAAAAATTCAAAACCAGACCAGTGAACGTTTGCCTGCAGGTTACCAACGGCAAAAGGATCGTGAATCCAACCTTTGGCAATAATACGGTCTTTGAACCGGATAAACAACTGTAAAGCAACGAACAACATCCCTTCGAGAGCAGCCACAGCAATTAGTATTCCTTTAAGCCAGGTCGGAAATTGCAGCTCCTTTTTTATCATTTTGACGATGACATAGGTTGCAAAAAAGGTAATAGGGAAATAACAAAAGGAGGTGTAGTGTACAATTTTTGTTTGCACAATGGTGAAAAGGATCAGTACCACCCAGAAGCTAATCATCATCCAATGGCGGAAAAGCTTTTGTTCGCCCGTCGTATCATTGAATTTTCGAAAAGCTGCAAGCATAAAGACCGAAGCCGGGAAAACACCGAAAAAGAGAACAACAAAATTGTAAAAGAGAAACCCTCCATGCCCGGCATCTTTTTGCGAAAAGAGGCGTATCTGATATTTAATGAAATCCATGATGAGTGATGCACGGCCATCAGCAATTTGCAGGATAAACCAAAAACCACCCACAACCAATAACGTAATCCCGTAAACCAACAGGAAATGCCCGTTAAAAATCTTTTTCCAGTTACCATTCAGAATGAGCCAAACAATGAGTGCAAGCAAGAATATAAGCAGCCCGACCGGCCCCTTCGTCATAATAGCGAGGCCAATAAAGGCCGCCGACAAAAAAACAGTCCAAATTTCTTCTCTGTTCCGATTTGAAGTGAGGTAAAACACCATAAAATAGATTCCGAGAAAAATAAACAGGTTGAACCATGGATCGATAATTCCCGACCGGAAGTAAAGTTGTGGCAAAATAGAGCCGGCATATACTAACACCCAGATAAGTGCGAAACGGCGGCTGAACAACTTATCACCTATCAAATACAGTACCATCAGTGTGACCACGCCGGCTATGGCATCCGGAAAACGGGCGGCGAATTCGTTCACGCCAAACAATTTCATTGAAAGCACCTGCATCCAGATAAAAAGAGGCGGTTTCTCCCAAAAAGGCAGGTAATTGATCTGGACGGTCAGAAAGTCGTGTGTTTGCAACATTTCACGTGCAGATTCGGCAAAATTAATCTCGTCCCAGTCAAACAAGTGCACGCCGCCCAAAAACGGTACGAACAACAGGCTGGCCGCTAATGAAATGAATAACAGGTCTATATACTTCCGTTTCATACTTTCTTTTTATGTGGCATACGGGATACCACAGAATAATTGCACCACGCCGAGAGATAACGGTCAAAATAATAAATGGTAGAAAGCATGACAAGAGTCCCAATAAGAGACCCAGCCAAGACATCTTCCATAAAATGCTGGGAAAGGTAAACGCGTGAAAAAGCCGTAAGCAGCGCTACCGTTAGCCACAGCAATTTCAGTCCCCGGTTTTTTATCAGAAAAATCAGTATAACAAAAATACCAAAAGCTGTTGCTGAATGGCCGGAGGGAAAACTGTTATAAGCATGCAGGGTGACACCCTCCACCAGATGTAATGTATGCGTTCCCTTAAAGTAAGCAACCGGACGCAACGCATCCGGAAAGATCAAATGTTTCCCCACCTGTACAAATAGTGTAATCAACAGGTTTCCGACAAGAAAAACTACAGTATGCCTGACCTTAATAAACAAAAATATCAAAGCAAGCAAAAAGACCGCCCATCCGTTTCCAAGTAAGGTAAAATATTTAAAAAAAGTATCAAAAAAACCTGAATGCCACTGGTTAATAGCAAGATGCAGGTCTGCTTTCGGATATGAAAACACCAAAAACAGTCCTCCTATCCAAAGAAGGGCAAAGATCCCGAGAATAAAAGTATTTGCCTTGACAAGTTTTACCATGCTGTTGAAAAAATTACTTTTGAGTTTGCCGAAATCTCCTTGTGAAGCCTGTTTCTCAGATGGAGTTTTCTGCCCGCAAAAATAAGTAATTATTAGAAGTCCCCTTATGGTATGGATAAATCCGCCTTTCACATAGAAAAAGTACAGGACAGCGCCTTCTCAATCACTGATTTTCAACATGGTCAAGCGCTTTGCGGTTATAAATCTGCATCTTTTTATAAGCTGATGGGCTCATACCGATAATTTTTTTAAACTGGTTGGAAAGATGCTGTACACTGCTATAACCTGTCTTCCAGGCAATTTCGCTTAGTGTGAGTTCATCATAAATAAGCAATTCTTTTACCCGTTCAATGCGCTGCAAAATAATGTACTTCTCAATGGTTGTTCCCTCCACCGAAGAAAACAGGTTACTCAAATATGAATATTCATATTTGAGGATACGGGATAAGTGGTCGGAAAAGTTAACAAATTCTTCCACCTCCTTGTCATAGTGAACATAGCTTATAATTTCTGTTTTAATCTGCTCTACCAAGCGACTTTTCTTATCATCAATCAACTCAAAACCGATGGCTCGGAGGTTCTTACGCAACTTTTCAAGTGTTGCGGGATTGGGATTTGTTTCTATTATTGCCTCACCGAGGATAACGGAAACCGGCTTAAAATCCAGATCGTTCAGTTCGCTTTCCACCGCCATGATACACCGGTGGCAAACCATATTTTTGATAAACAACTTTTTAGGTCTATTTAGTACCATTTTCCTTGATTGTTTAAACTGAAAGGTAAAAGTAAGCAAATTTCCGGATTAGAAACACTCAGGATATCTAACGCTAAAAATAAACTAAGAGGCGAAATAATCCACTGCAGCCATCTTTTCCACAGTCTTATTCATCCGATGGAGGATTTTGACATGATCGGGATGCGAACGATAAGCATTCAGTCCGTCTTCATCATCAAAAAGAGCGGTCAACACCAAATGATATGCAGAAGGCTTGGTGCTGATATTTTGTCCGACTTCCATGGATTTTAGCGACTTAACCGATGTCAAAAGTGCTTTTAGAAGCTGTTTAAATTCGTCAGCCAGTTTTTCAACATCCTGGCCGGCGTTAAACTTTATCATTACAATGTGTTTCAGCATTATTTCAAATTTTTATTTTTTTTAGAAAAGATTTTTACAAGTTTCTTACGCGAAATACTATGTTCCTCCATCCCTTCCGATCCCAGCAGATAGGATATGGGAGCAAGCTCGGGAAGGTTTTCTCCCAAAACACGAAAAACAGCAGCCACGGGAACGGCAATAAACATCCCCGGCAACCCCCAAATAAATCCGCCGAAAGTAATGGCCAGAATAATCATAAACGGATTGATGCTCACATGTAACCCCACAATATTCGGTGTAAGTATATTGTTCTCAGTGAATTGCACAATAATAAACTGAATAATCACAAGAAAAGCATACTGAGGCGACCCCATGGTAAAAACAGCAATAAATAGCGGGAACATATAGCCGATGATGGTTCCGTAGTAGGGAATAAAATTCATTATTGCCGCCAAAATGCCAAGCAGCAAGGCGTGTTTCATACCAATTATAACAAAGCCTGTACTGTTTAAAACCACCAGTATGGATACAACGATAAAAACACCAGTCATATAATTTACCACAAGTTGATTTACCTCATCAAGTATTTTCCGTGCAATAGCGTGTTTTTCTGCGGGGACAACCATAAGTATAAAATTATGAAACTTGTTGCGATAGAAAAGCAGAAAAAAGATATAGACAGGCATGATACCCACAGTAAAAACCGTTTGAAAAGTGGCGCCGTATGCACTTTTAAAATTGGATCCGCTAAGGTTCAGGAGATTTCCCGCAAAGAGCTTAAACTGTTCTTTCAACTGGGGAGTTTCAACGCCGGTCAGCCGCGTTAAATATTGAAAAATTGAATTGATGTTTTTTGATGCGGTAATCTTCAGGGAGGGAAGATCTTCAAGGAAAAGTCCCATTTGCTTGTAAATGAAAAAAAACACTCCGCTAACCACGGCAATACCCAAAAGAATACTCAGAATATTGGCAAGAATCCGCGGAACCTTGTGTCTTTCGAAATAGCTGGCAACAGGATAGAGCAAATAAGCAAAAAGTCCTCCTAAAGTTATAGGATAAAGATAATTACGAAACTCTGTCAAAATAAAATAGGAAATCCACAAAAACAGCAGAATTATCGTAAGCCGAAGAATGAGCGGAAGTTTCAATGTTTCTTTCATAGAGTAATTAAAAATCAAAGATAAGCATAATTATTTTGCATCCGGAAACTCATCCGGCCTTGAAAAGTCAATAACATTCCGGATAGCCATCAAAAGTCAATTGTTTGAAGCCAGCCGCCGGTTGCTGACCGGCCATCGTTTGACGTACACAGCGACTGACCTCATAATAGACAACAGAACATTTTCCCCTTCGTTACAACATATATTAGAGACATTCTAAATAGTTTCACTCCCACACTATTATTTTTTATCTTTGCACGCTAAAACTAAAAGGAAAATGAGGTTTAAAGTTGGCGATAAGGTAAAGTTTCTGAACGAAACGGGCGGTGGCTTAGTTACCTCTATAGTGGACAACAAATTAGTGAAAGTGGAAACTGACGAAGGTTTCGAAATGCCTGTGCTCGGCAAAGACCTGATTCCCGATTACAGGGAGCAGGAAGCAGAAGATATACATTTGGGAGTGTACGAGCTGCAAAAAGACAGTGCACCGAAAGTTGAGAAGGTTTCCGAAACGGAAGAAGACAGTGTGAGCAACATAAACCCATGGGGACAAACCAAAGAAAAGGAAGGTTTCTACCTGATGTTTGAGCCTCACGAACAACAATGGATACTCACTGGCGATATGGATATACTTCTGGTGAATCACACTCCTTTCGATATCCTTTACAGCCTTTTTCTGGAACGTAACGAAAAGTTGGAAGGAGTTGATTACGGCTTGGTTCCATCAGAATCCAAGATAGTTTTAGCAACCATCACCCGCGATGAAATTGACCAGTGGCTTCGGGGTATCATTCAAATCATAATACACGAAACAAATCCCGATAAGGTCTTTTTTCCGGTACATTCCGTTATTGACATCCGTGCAAACCGTTTTTTTTCAGAGGGAAGCTATCAGGCGAACACGCTCACCAACGAGAAAGCCATTATTTCGGTCATTGCCCTGCGGTCAACTTTCCGTGAAACTGTGAAAAATGCTATACAGCAGAAATTCGACAGAGAGCCCCAAAAGACAAAGGCTTCCGTCAAACGCGAAATCCCTTTCATTGATAAATTCCGCACAGATGTAGGCGAAGCTATTGTTGACTTGCACATTGGTGAAATAGTTGATAATATTGCAGGCCTGGAAAGCCGCGATATGTTTCAATTGCAAATGAACCATTTCAGGAAAGCGCTGGAAAGTGCCATTGCCGAAGGCTATCGCAAAATCACTTTTATTCACGGCGTGGGAAACAGTACATTAAAAAATTTCATTATTAATGAATTAAAGGAATATGAACATTTGGAAAGCTCCATGGCCTCCATCATCAAATTTGGTGTAGGAGCATTGGATGTGTCCATTGATAGCAATAAAAACTAAAACTCAACTCATCAATACCTGAATTCAGCTGCTATAAAAATCTGATTATGAAAATATATAAGTTTTTGCCATAATTATGTAATAGGAAACCACAGATGATAAATTAATTTTGTAGCTTTTTTCAAAAGTATCCATCATCATAAAATAAAATAGAAACATGAGTTACTATTTCACTAAAACAATCAAGTAATATGAAAAAGTTATCCAATATATTTTTCTCCATGCAAAGCATGGGCGTTTTAATTTTAATTTTCGCCGTTAGTATTGGTGCAGCTACCTTTATCGAAAATGATTTTGGCAGTACTGCCGCCAGAGCGGTAGTTTACAATGCTACCTGGTTTGATGTTTTACTCGGATTGCTCGCTGCAAATCTTATTGCCAACATTATCCGGTATCGCATGTACCGCAAAGGAAAATTTACGATGTTTCTTTTCCATCTTGCTTTTCTGATTATTCTTTTGGGTGCAGCCATCACCCGCTTTGTAAGCTTTGAAGGTATATTGCATTTGCGCCAGGGGGAAACTTTAAACACCATTCTCTCCGACCGCACCTATGTGGAAGTTAGCGCCGTAACGGACAACGCTTCAATAAAAGCGAAGAAACACGTACTACTTTCGGCACTTACCCCCGATGCTTACCATCAAAGCCTGACAGTTGGCGATAAGCGCATTGAGTTAAAGGCGGTTAGATTTATTTCAAATGCCCGTGAAGTAATTTCCGAAGGCCGAACCGGAGCGCCAATAATTACTTTGGTTGCTTCTGCCGGAACCTCGGGGCGGCTAAATCTCTACCTGAAAGATGGTGATGAACAACAGGTTGGAGATCATATAATAGGATTTGGAAAAGCAAATGATCCCAATGCAGTGAATATTTCCATAAAGGGGGGCTTGCTTTTCATAGCGGCTCCCGATACAATTCACACTACTTTCATGAAGGGCGGCCCCTCCGAGACACTGGTTCCCGGTAAGCCTTATCCAATGGTAAAAGGAAAACTATACAACGAAAACGGACTCAATATGGTACTGACCAATTTTTACACCCATGGTAAAATAGACTACGTCCCCAGTGGGAACAAAAACGCAGGTTTGATGGATGTGCTGGTTGTAAAGGCCACTTCGGGAGGCAAGTCAAAAGATGTCCTGCTCAGAGGAGGAACAGGTTATCGTGGTGAAGAAAGCTCTTTTAAGCTAAACGGCATCAATTTAAGAATGGATTATGGCGCCAGTGAACTAAAGTTGCCATTTTCCATTAAACTGAACAAATTCGAGCTGAAACGTTACCCGGGCTCCATGAGTCCTTCGAGTTATGCGAGTCGTGTAGTTGTTATTGATAAAGAGAAAAATGTGAATATGCCTTACCATATCTATATGAATCACGTTTTAAATTACAGAGGATACCGGTTCTTCCAATCTTCTTACGACCGGGACGAGTTGGGTAGCATTCTTTCGGTTAACCATGACTATTGGGGAACTTTCTTCACGTATGCAGGTTATATTCTGATGGCTTTGGGCATGATGCTGTCGCTGCTGAACAGCAAAAGTCATTTCTCAGCCCTGGGAAGGTATTTGAAGAAAATCTCGGCCGGAACCAAAACAGTTCTTCTTTTACTAATTTTTACAACTACCTTATCAGCAACCGGTTATGCCCAGAACGGACGTTTTAATTTTAATAGTATTCCGAAAATAAATAAATCAGAGGCTAATCAATTCGGACGCCTTTTGGTACAATCTGCTGATGGCAGGATAAAGCCGATAAACACTCTGGCAAGTGAAGTATTGAGAAAACTCACATGGAAGAGCCATTTCCACGGCCTTAATCCTGACCAGGTTTTGCTGGGGATGATGAGCAGCCCGATGTACTGGCAACAGGTTCCCATGATTAAAGTCACCAGCAAAAAACTGGCCAGAATTATTGGCATAAAAGGGAAATACGCCTCCTATTTTGACTTTATTGACATAAAAAACAATACGTATAAGCTTCAAAAATACGTTTCGCAGGTCTATGCTCAAAAACCATCGGAGAGAGGCATGTTCGATAAAGAGGTTATGAAAGTGGACGAACGGATGAACATCGCGTATATGGTTTATACGGGGCAGTTTCTTAAAATTATACCTGATTCCAAAGATTTGCATCATGTGTGGTACTCACCGGCTTCGAAAGTCACTAACCTGTCAGCACAAGATTCGATGATAGTTGTCAGTGTTATCCCGCAATACTTACAGGCACTGTCAACTGGAAAAACAAAGTTGGCACATGAGCTGCTGGCAAGTTTTTCCTCATACCAAAAGAAATATGGCGCAGCACTGATTCCTTCGCAAAGTAAAATTAATGCCGAGATACTATACAACCGCTGGATGATTTTCTTCCGGCTCGCCATAGCGTATAGCCTGATAGGCCTGATTATGATTGTCCTGACGTTTATCGCCATTTTTAAAGACACCAAAACTCTCCGAATAATTTTGAATCTCTTTGTGGGCATCATCTTTATCGGATTTTTATTACAGACTTTCGGACTTGGGCTTCGCTGGTATATTTCAGGACATGCCCCGTGGAGCGATGGTTATGAGTCCATGATTTATATTGGCTGGGTTACCGTGCTGGCAGGGCTACTGTTCTCAAGGCGGTCAAAAATGACCATAGCAGCCACCACTTTGCTGGCTTCCATTATCCTGTTTGTGGCACACTTGAGCTGGATGGATCCGGAAATTACCAATTTGGTTCCGGTATTGAAATCCTACTGGCTGACCATTCACGTTTCCGTGATAACAGCGAGTTACGGATTCCTGGCGCTGGGAGCTTTGCTGGGCTTTTTCAATCTGATTTTAATGATTATGAAAACGCCCAAGAACCATTTGTTCATGGTAAATCATATTAAAGAACTGACAACTATTAACGAACGAACACTCACTGTCGGTTTATATATGCTTGCCATTGGAACTTTTATTGGCGGAGTTTGGGCTAACGAAAGCTGGGGACGCTATTGGGGCTGGGATCCCAAAGAGACCTGGGCATTAGTGAGTATATTGGTTTACAGCTTTATTATGCATATGCGTTTTATCCCGGGTTTAAAATCAAGGTTCACTTTTAACTTTGCCTCCATAATCGGATTTTTCTCCATATTAATGACTTATTTCGGGGTAAATTATTATCTCTCCGGATTGCATTCTTACGCCAACGGAACCCCTGTTCCCATTCCCCATTTTGTTTATTACATACTGGGAGTTTTGGCCATAACGGTAATTCTGGCATATAATAACGAACTTCGGCTAAAGGAGCGGCAAAAATAAAAATGCGATTAACTTTGCAGCTGCTTTGAAACCGTTTTAAAAAAAATTTATGAAAAGATTCCTTTTCCTTTCCGTTGTTATGTTTATTGTCCTAAGCGGAAACATATTTGCTAAAAATAGCCTGGAAACAGCGCTCACCAAAAGTAAAGTTCAGCTAAATGCCGGAACCGGATTCTATTCCGGAGGATTTCCCATTTATGCTTTCGCAGACTTTACAGTAAATCCTAACTGGACTATCGGACCACAGATTAATTTTGTGTTTTACAATAATTTCAGCTTTGTTGTTTCCGGAAGAGCTGACTATCATTTTAACAGCCTTCTGAACATTCCCAGTGTATGGGACTTATACGCCGGAGCTACCATGGGGATAGACTTTAGCCACCAATTAAGTTTCAGCAGTGGCATACATGTAGGGGGACGCTGGTATTGGGATAAAACATGGGGGCTCAATGTTGAAATAGGCGGAGGGACTTACTTCAGCTCTACTGTTGGCATCTCGATGAAATTGTAAAATAAAATCTTATTTGGAAAAAGCGGATACGGTTATGCCTTATCCGCTTTTTTTGTGTTCTTTTTCGACACAGCCTTCAGGGCAATACGATCCACCAGCCCCGGAGCAATCAGCTTTAGCCAAAGCCCGAGTTTTCCTTTCAGTGTCATCACCAGTTCGCGTTTGCGGTTGGCAATGGCCGGTATCATCAGGTTAACGCATTTTTCAACAGTCATGGTACCGGATTCATCCAACGGGCTTTTCCCCAGCGATTTCCCATTACTTCCCATGGCGAGTTTTCGTACATCGGTAGCCACAAAACCGGGATAAATCATGGTGACACTCACGCCGGTATCTTTCAGCTCAATGCGCAACGTATCGAAAAATCCGGCAATGGCGTGCTTGCTGGCAGCGTAACCACTTCGCGTGGGAACACCTGTTTTTCCGGTAAGGCTGGAAATAGCAACCAGGCGGCCTTTGGTTTTCCTGAGGTAAGGCAAGGCATAAAAGGTACAATACAGGCTTCCGAAATAGTTCACCTGCATAATCTGTTCAAACGGCGTTAAATCCGTAAATTCCTCAAAATAAGCCCACATGGAAATTCCGGCATTGTTGATCAACAGGTCTATTTTTCCATACTCTTCCACCGTTTTTTCAACAAAAACCCGGCAACCTTCTTTATCGGATACGTCCAACTGAACAGCTAATGCCCGGCCGCCTTTTTGGCGGCAGGTTTCAGCAACAGCCTTTAATCTCCCCAGATTACGCGCACCAAGCGCCAGACAGGCACCTTTTTCCGCCAACCGCAGCGCCAGTTCTTTGCCTATGCCGGCAGAGGCTCCGGTAATAATAACAACCTGATCCTGAAATGAATATTTTGCCATTTTGTCTGTAATTTTTTGCGAATGTAAAAAAATTGTAGCAGACCAACCGGCCACATACTCGCTTTAACGCAAAGAATGATTAATTTTGAAAAAAAAACAGGCTATGGCAAAAATATTGGTCATTGATGATGAAAGCGGCATCCGCAGGACGCTAAAAGAGATTCTTGAATTTGAAAAATATGAAGTGGATCTCGCCGCCAATGGCATGGACGGGCTGGAGTTGGCCAGGGCTGCGACACACGATGTCATCTTACTCGACATAAAAATGCCCGAAATGGACGGTATGGAAGTCTTGGATGCATTGCAAAAGTTCAACGATAGTCCTGTTATTATGATTTCAGGTCACGGCACCATCGAAACGGCGGTGGAAGCCATCAAAAAAGGTGCATACGATTTCATCGTGAAACCTCCTGACCTGAACCGCCTACTCATAACCCTGCGCAATGCCATCGATAAAAAGGCTTTGGTAAGCCAGACGAAAATACTGAAAAAGGAGATTCAGAAAAAATATGAAATAGTTGGCAATTCGCCGGCTATGTTACAATTAAAAGAGATGATTACCCGCGTGGCTCCCACCAGTGCACGGGTGCTTATCTCCGGAGAGAATGGTACCGGCAAAGAGTTGGTGGCACGGCAAATTCACGAGCAAAGCAACAGAACAAAATCTCCTTTCCTTGAAGTTAACTGCGCTGCCATCCCTTCAGAACTTATCGAAAGTCAGCTATTCGGGCATGAGAAAGGTTCGTTTACCTCAGCAATAAAACAGCGGCGTGGCGACTTTGAACTGGCACATGGCGGCACGCTATTTCTGGACGAAATTGGCGATATGAGCTTGTCGGCTCAGGCAAAAGTGTTAAGGGCGTTGCAGGAAAACAAAATTACCCGCGTGGGTGGTGAGAAGGAAATCATGGTGGATGTACGTGTCTTGGCGGCATCTAATAAAAACCTTGCCAAAGAAATTAAAAATGGAAATTTTCGTGAAGATCTTTATCACCGGGTGAGCGTAATAGTCATGCAGGTACCACCACTGCGCGAGCGCCTTGATGACATTCCACTATTGGTTCAGCACTTTATCAATGAGTTGTCATCGTCGCAGGGTAAACCCAACAAAAATATCACGGAGGAAGCCATGAAGATGCTGCAAACCTTCCAATGGACAGGAAATGTAAGGGAGTTGCACAATGTGGTGGAGCGCCTGCTTATCCTTTGTGATAAAGAAATAACTGAAGATGACATTGTGGCCTACGTGAAACCGTTGATGTTGTAAAATATCTCTTTCCCATTCCTTTGTCTGATCCGGAAAATATAACTAACTGATATTCAAAATGGGCTTTACAATGAGATGAAAGTAACTAGCATTGTTATCTCAAAAACTCTCTAAACGATCATCAAATCAGGCTTAATAAATAAAATGAGGCTCAACCAAATGAATAAGCCTCTTTAAAAAGTGATCCCGCCGGGATTCGAACCCGAATCATCAGAACCGGAATCTGACATTCTATCCGTTGAACTACGGGACCCATTATGGAATGACGAATGTTGAATGTTGAATGCCGAATGAATGCCGATGACCAGTAATTTAACTTAAAGCTTTATTCTTTTGTGCCGTTCTTCTTGATGCGATAAAAATTGAGGTTAGTTCATGAGCTTCTTTCAAAAGATCTTTTATCTTTTCATCATTCCCAAACTTAAAAAGCAATAATAAATCCAGCCAAAACTCGCATTCATCTGACTCTTCAACTACAATACTGAGCTTGGAAATGAAACCTGCCGTCGTTTGTGCTAATCTTGTTGCCCTGTAATTTGCAGCAACAGAAGAAGCACATCGTATAAGCTGACCTTTTACATGATTTCCGAAGTATGTACCAGGAAGTGTTTCCGAAAATTCCACACAGTCAAACGCAAAAGACTTCGTCCTTGCCACAAGACCATCGCCACGCTTCATTAATAGGTTTTAGTTTTAAGTATTAATAAATATTATTGTTGTATCCATTATTATTTCATTCAACATTCGTCATTCAACATTCGTATCGTGGAGCTGGAGGGATTCGAACCCTCGTCCAAACATGGAACCAATAAGCTTTCTACATGCTTAGTCTGTCATTGATTGTCGGGAAATACACGGGGACAAACACCCAAAATATTTCCTTATCCTCTAAAGTTTCATTTTGGCTGCGAGGCAATACCAAAACTATTCTGAAGTTGCTTGCGACTCGTTGCCAGGCCGGAATCAGAAATCTCCACCTGCGAGCCGTCTCGTCCCCCGTAACTTCGACGGAAGATAAAGCCGATCTACTAAACTTCGATCAGGCTGCGAGAGCGTAATTAGGTTCGCCAAATAAAATAGTGTGTAACGCGGTTTTACGGGTTGTGTTACCTTGCCCGGCATGCTTACCTATTCATTCAAATGCTGTCAAAACCAGTCAGCCCCTCATGTCAATGAACTTTCTCCCTAATGGGATGGCAAAAGTAATAAAATTGCTACGTATTTGCCGTTCTTATTGTAACAATATTTATGCCAGCCCGATTTCGTCTGTGTGCATTCTTCGTTTTACAGCAATTTCTCTCAGAAAGCTTTTGAATTGAACTCTTTCCCTACCTTTACACCCCGTTTTTATACTGAGGCTACTTGAATTTACATTTCAAAATTCAAGTATAGCCAAAGATATGCCGCTCTCATTTTTGCGTTTTACAATAGAAGCGGTATAATCACAAATGAATGAAATGCACAGCAAAGCTTTTTCCCTTTTTTTCTCCTGACGGGAAGACAATAGCCTATATCATCCGCTCAGGAAGCGACCCGACAAAGCTAAAAACAATCAACTGGTACGGGCGAGGAGATGAAAGTCATAGCTTCCAACGTACAGGGAAGAGCTTACTGGACACCGGACAGCTGGCGGCTGTTGTATATTTCAAAAGTTGGAAACCGTTATGTCATTTTCAGTATAAGAAACGATGGAACGCACAGAGCAGAACTATTTTCCAGTCAGCACCCGCTCTGCTGCCCTGCCCTTTCGGCAAATGGAAAAAAGCTGATTTTTTCAATGAAAAGTAACAACAGGTTTCAAATCGTGACCTTTATCGGAAAAAAACCAGAATAGCGCTTAGGATTGTTCTTACGTCAACCTCACCCGCGGGTCGAGCAGAGCATAGATAATATCCACAAAGATATTGGTAATAATGAGGATGACTGCAATGAACAGAACGACACCCATA
>VAOU01010942.1_pt1 | contig 24368 bp, 23 predicted proteins | sample 3393871 | NCBI WGS metagenome assembly VAOU01 (sample SAMN08290440, study PRJNA428436) | hydrothermal vent metagenome | isolation source: Deep-sea hydrothermal vent chimney | place: Atlantic Ocean: South-mid Altantic Ridge | depth 1820 m m
ACGTTGTCACTTTTCACCAGGCCCAGGCATGCCTTCAAAGCTCCGCCTTGATTGTGAATCAGCCTGTAAGCCAGAGGTATGGCATACACATCAGAGGTTCCTTAATAGTTTATCCCATCATCAAAGAGAGGTATATCATCATGGTTCCTCTTTATAACTATCCAGCACTCTGCTTCTTGTATCTTTATTGATGAACAGAGTATCGGCAAAGCGCAATTGTCCATTTGTTGCCCGGTATAAATCATAAATATCAAAAAATGTATAAGCATATTGATCCAGATACTTCCATAAATCCAGTAATAAGGGATTTTTTTCATAGTGAGGAACAAACAGAGTTTCAGTGTAGATCACTGATACCCTACTTTCCTGCAAGGCCTTTTCTGCCCCCCTTAAAGCCATCAACTCACCTCCCTGTATATCAAATTTCAATATATCTATGTGGCTGATACCGTTTTGCTGCAGCATTTTATCAATTGTCAGGACATCCACTTCCACTGTGCATCGGGAGTCGGCTGCTTTGCTGTAATATCTTCTTTCACCTTTCGCTCTCGGTAATAACGAACTGGTCGCATCATTTTCATTGACGTAGAAAGTCTTCTTGCCATTCACATCAGAAATAGCACTTTCGCATACATGTACCGATGGGTCTGATGAGAATCTTGAACGAAGAATTTTTACATTATCGGGAAAAGGCTCAAAACAATATATGCTTGAATCAGGAAACAGTGCCCTGTAACGAGCAACTGTCTCTCCTTTGTGCGCACCCACATCAAATATTACCGGCTGCGAAATGCCCATCCTGTTGATAAATTCTTTCTGTGCATAGAAAGGATCAGCAGGGAATGTTCCTGTTGACGGTCGAATTCTACGCAGCTCCATACCAAAAGAATTCAGAACAGATTTCGTAAAATGTTTTACCAGTGATTTCATTTCTGGTCCGGAAAATATATTAAGGAGCCTCTGATCAATTCGGGTATCGTGGTTTACGGAAAAACTGGGGTAGACGGGACAAAACCTTCCTGACCATAAATAAAGGTGTCACCGACAGGCCATTTTTTTTACACGCACGATATGCCTCTAGATTGCCTTTAACTACATTACTGATACGATTATTCGTCACACCACCCATGCGCATTTTTACCATCACACCGGGAAGGTACTGAGTTTCAATTTTGTTAACCACCATAAAACGCATAGTCAAATCAAAGTCTGATTGTATTTTCAGATCAAGATCAAACTTGCCATAACGGGAATAACAATCTCTTTTTACAAAAAAAGATGGGTGTGCCGGCATCCACCCCTTCTCAAACAGGCCTTCTTTATAAGGCTGTGATTCCCAGTAGCGAACCAGGCCATGCGGTTTATCCTTAGTCACAAAGACGATATCACCATAGACGGCATCGAGATCAATATCATTTTCGAAGGCAGCGACGACACGACTGATGACACTATTATTTTCATACCAGTCATCAGAATTAAGAGTCCCGACCACAGCACCGGTAGCGAGATCAATACCCTTATTCATAGCATCATAAATCCCATCATCAGGCTCAGAAACAGTAACTGCGAGCTTCTCTCTATAACGATCTATTACATCCAAAGTGCCATCCGTTGACCCGCCATCAATGACTATATGCTCAATATCTTCGTAATCCTGATCAATAACTGATTTAATCGTATCCTCTATAGTATCGACAGCGTTAAAGACAACGGTAATAACAGAAACTTTCATAGGGAATCTCTGATTAGGCGCTAAGCCGCTGAACACCCTTGCTAGCGATGATAATGCCGTCAGGTTGATGCGGTGTGTCAGGCTCATCATATTCAATCATATAATTCTTATCAGACAGCATCTTGATGCACAGCTGGTGAATTTTATTGCCATGTGTACCGATAATAATTGTCTTTACGTCTGACTGTTCAAGAACCGAATTTCCACCCGTTAATATATCCACTTCCAGCCCCTGCACATCCATCGACATCACATCAACCTGACGCCCCACCCGTTTGACCAGTGTATCTAATGTAATAGTATCAACTTCTGACTTCCTGCCCAGGCCTGCCGCGTAGCGCTTCACGCCCAGACTGCCTAAGCCTGCCTTGATCAGGTCTCTTATCTTCATAGATATCTGATCCTGCATTCCCTGTCGATCATTCCTCACCAGCAGCTGACTCTCATAGCCCTTTTCAAGAAAACTGACACGTCCATCCGTGGCACCAACCGCTGTCGGATGAATAACAAAATCTTGAATAGATAAATTGTTGAGTTTTATATTGTCCAGGAAACAACGACGAAATGATTTCAGTGGTTCAACTGCGTGGACATGTAGTTGTGGTGAAAGTTTTTTCGCCAGGATTGCATAATAACCGATTGCCGTGCCGATGTTAACGAAGCAGCCATCAGCAGGAATCGATGAGATGATCTTGATAAACAAATCCTCTTCATCAGCCTCATGAACATTTTTTATCCGGTAACGCTGACGTTGAGCTGGCATCAGGTGATCGTCGTAGACGCACACACCATTATCAAATTTATGAATTTTTTCTGTCATCAATTCTTCTCTCTTTAGAAGAGTCTAATGTGCGGTCATTGCGAAAAATGCAGTGAAGAAGCAATCTCTATGTGTATGATTATATGTTATGAGCTTGTCACGCTTCGCTCGCAATGACGAGTTAATCAGATATTCTTTTATATTTCTGGTAAATTCCTAGCGCCTTTTGGAAGAGTTCACTGTTTTCCTCTAAATCCACCAAATTTTTAAGCGCCTCTTTATCTTTATCAGGGCGATACAGGTGGGTTACTTTACCTTTGTCCAGTTGTCTGTTTCGGACATCTATTTCATTCAAAACAGCGGCATTCATTTCATCATCCTGCTCCGGATAAAGATTAAACACGCTAGAAAATTTCTTATTTACCTGCTCGATAATTTCACCATAGTGCTTTGTAACCTTGTCGAAGTGTGCGACCACAAAACCATCTTTTAATGAGTAAAGATCATTATAAAACCGATAGTAGTCTTCAAGTGCTTCATCGACCGGGATAAAATCATGCCGTACAACAAGAGAACGAACTGCCTCTAATGGGTGACGGATTAACAGAATCACCGGTATTTTATATTTAATTGAACGTATTATCTGAGCCTGCACATGTAAATGGTGAGCGATTTCATTCCACTGCATCTCATTGACGTGCTTGAAGGCATACACCGCAAAGGTATTTGCCGAACGGGGGTAGCCCTCTATAGTGATTCGGGTATTGCGTGTCACCATCAGTTTTCTATTGACAGGGCTTAACTTATACAGACTATAAAATATCCAGGGATATCTGGCAGTGCTCTGACGGACACGAAAGCGTTTATTCCTGAACCAGGTAACAAGAGATTTCATTCTTTTAATCTGCTGCATTCTGTTGCCGGGCCTGTCGTCGTTTAATTAATTCATGCTTTAAATCATACAGACCTGACAGTCCCGCATAAATACGAATATTAAGTTTGTATCGAATGACCAGTAGCATGAATACATTGACAAGTATCAGCCCGGATGACGAGGCCACAGCCATGCCCAGCCCGCCATACTGCCGGGTCAACCATAGACCCAACAGTAAGGTTAAAAAACCCGCCACAAGATTAATTACCATCGCACTTCTCTGATTATCTGTCATATTTAATACAAATCCACCAGAACCTGCCCAGACATGAAATAACCAGCCAACTGCAAGTACCATCATGATGTCCCAGTTGCCGGCATAATAATCACCAAACAGAAACCCTGGCAACCAGTTACCAAATAACAGTAGTACAAGGAAAATTGCAGACGAGCACAGGGTAGTTAAACCCGCTGAGATACGTAGCATGCGTTCCATCTTCTTAATATCTTCCTTCGCATACAACTCAGATATTAAAGGTGGCAGGACACTATTTACAATGACCAGCGGGAAACTGACCAACAGGGCAAGCTTGGCGACAAGAGCAAAAGCAGCGACATCTTCTGGAGGTCGTAAATAACCCAGGATCCAGATTTCTGCATGAGTCAGTAATATCAGTGCCATGCTTGATATCCAGAATGGCCAGGCCATTCTAAAAAGTCGCTTAATAGAACTTTCAGCCATTATATCCCGGACTTTTAGCCGTTTAAGCAGTTTCAATACAGCAAGAAGCGCAAGAATAAAACCTGAAATTATGAACAGGCTAATCACTTGCCTGAGAGTAATCGCTATTGAGGCATACCATGCGATACTGAGGGCAAATGATACGATTAGAATATTACCCAGACCCGTCAGTGCGCCGCCGTAAAAAATTGCTGCTGCAATATGATGAAAACCCCGGCAGGTTTCTGCCAGCAGGCTAATCATCACCGTAACTATCAGCCACAGTGCAACCAGCGGCATCAGCTCTCCCAGCAATGGGCCATGTGACAGTTTCCCAGCCATCCAGACACCAAAGGGGCTGACAAGAACCAGTGCGGTGACAAGAATAGTCAAAGTGCCTGCAAGAAAAACAAGACGGATATGAGACAGAGCGCGCGCGTAGTCCGCGTTTGCTATGGCATCAGGAATGGTACGCAACAATGTTTTTCCAAAACCAAAATCTGCAATGACTGCGGCAACGGTAACCATACTTAAGGCCAACATGAATAGTCCCGTTTCCTCAGGTGACAGCAGACGCGCTACAAGTGCATTGACCAGCACCACGCCAACAGCTACAGCACTACGGCCGACAACGGCAATGATTCCACCGTGCATCAGACGTTGACTGATAGATTTCATATTATCCCTCGGCATAGCATCATCAAAATTACGCATTAGAGCAAAGCACAGGCTATTCATAGGCAATGGGGATCTACATTAATTCATGAACCAATATAGTTCTCCATAATTATAGGGAGTTGATAACTGTCGATATCACGATGACATTATATGTTCACGAACCACTTCAATTACACGTTCACCATAGTGGTCCAGCTTGTGCTGACCGATTCCTGGGATGTCCAGTAATGAAGCCGTATCCTCGGGACGATGCTGTGCAATAGCTGCCAGTGTAGCGTCGTGAAAAATGACATAGGGTGGCACACCCTGTGCGTCAGCGAACTCTTTGCGTAAGCTACGTAAATCACAAAACAATGGTTGGTCTTCGTCCAATACCTCGGTAATCTGGCGTTTCTTTCTTCTGTTAGTGGTTTTATCTGCTACGCGTTGCCGTCTAAGTTTAAGTCCTGCCTCGCCTCGCAATAGCGGCCGGCATTTTTCAGTCAGGCGCAATGCCCCATAACCTTCGGGGTCCACTTCCAGATATCCCAGTGCGATCAGTTGGCGGTACAGTGTCCGCCAGTGTTGAATGCTGTCGTCAGCACCAATACCGAAGGTAGTTAGTGCATCATGGCCATTAGCCTGAATACGCTCATCCTGCTTACCACGCAGGATATTGACCAGATAGTTGACGCCGAATCTTTGACCACTTCGATATACACAGGATAGCGCCATCTGTGCGGCTTTGCTGGCATCCCATAGTTCAGGGGGTGTCAGGCAGTTATCACAATTGCCACAGGGTTCGTCCAGAGTTTCACCAAAGTAGGCAAGTAGTGTCTGGCGTCTACATAATGCTGATTCACATAGACCAAGCATGGCTTCAAGCTTCTGCATAGAAACACGTTTAAATGTTTCAGCCGCCTCACTCGATTGAACCATCTGGCGCAGCGAAATGACATCCTGCAGTCCATAGTTCATCCAGGTGTTTGCTGGCAGGTCATCGCGTCCGGCACGGCCAGTTTCCTGATAATAGGCTTCTATACTCTTAGGCAGACTGAGATGGGCAACAAAACGAACATCAGGTTTATCGATACCCATACCAAAGGCAATGGTAGCGACGATAATTATCTCCTCGTCTCGTAAGAATCGGTTCTGGTGGTGTTGGCGCAAACTGTCACTAAGGCCAGCGTGATACGGCAGTGCAATACGCCCTCTTGCCGTCAACCATTCCGCTATTTTTTCTACCTTCTTACGCGATAGACAATAAACAATACCTGAATCGTGAGGATGCTCTTTTTCAAGGAACTGCCATAATTGATCCCGGCCATTCTTCCCCTCAATAATCTGGTAGCAGATGTTTTTGCGATCGAAGCTGCTGATAAAAGTATTGGCCTGGTGTAGATCCAGCTGGCTTTTGATTTCATTGCGCGTCATTTCATCTGCGGTAGCTGTGAGCGCAATGCGCGGTACATTGCAAAAACGCTGATGCAACAGTGACAATCGTTGATATTCCGGGCGAAAATCATGTCCCCATTGCGACACACAATGCGCCTCATCAATAGCAAATAGCGCTATCTGGCATCGCTCCAATAGACTGAGAGTATATTCATTAAGTAGGCGTTCTGGTGCGATATACAACAGATCAAGCTCATTATTTAGCAGAGCACTCTCAATTTCTCTTTGGTTCTCACGGTCAAGAGTCGAATTGATAAATGCACTGGAAATACCGAGTTGCTTCAGCGTATCAACCTGATCTTTCATCAGTGCAATCAGTGGTGAAATGACAATGCCTGTGCCGGGCCGGCAAATAGCTGGAATCTGGTAGCACAGAGACTTACCGCCACCTGTGGGCATCAAGGCCAGGGCATCCCTGCCTTCTAGCAAGGTTTGAATAATATCTTCCTGGTTATGGCGGAATTCATCATAACCGAAAGTTTTGCGTAAGATTTCCAGTGCCTGTTCCATGGCGGAGGAGAATGCCTTTATGTGATGTGGACTGCAAGTGCAGTTCTCTCTTCTTTTGTACTCGTACACGCTGAGAGTATCACCCTTCATGGGCGAATTCCTTCATTTTTATTGTATTTCTAAATTTAATCTGAGTTTTTCATCATCCATAGACGAGTTCATTTATGAAGGCCGTCCATAGCCTTCACCCTGCGGGTCAGTCTTCGCCTGGTGCAACACAAATAGTCGCCTTCGAGACTAAGCCGACATAATCAGAAAATCGCTCAATACCATCTTTCGATCTGTTGAAGCCGCACTCCGAAGCAGGCATTCTCGTGGCTAGATTGAACTCACCGCCAAAAGCTGAGATAGGATAACGCCCTGCTCAGTGGCGATTCAAAGCGGTATGTTTTTGCGGACGCAAAACACGTGCCGCTATAAATCACCCGAGTTGATGGGTCCTGTCAGACGATTTCATAGTTTATAGCCTTTTTGCTATTACGACATTCGATGGTACACCACAAGATACAATGACCGAGTCATGAATAATATACCATTTATCATTTTGTAAATATTCTGATAAATCTATTGGGCGGCACCAACGATATAAGTAACCTGCCACAAACTCAGAGCGAAGCAGCGAATTTATAGTCAGGTTGACTGCTCTGTTATAAAGCGTATTTCATTTTCTATGATTTCCGCACAAGCTATTGGGTTTGTTTGTAGTATAAAATGAGAGCCTCTTACACGAAATACATTTAATCTTTTAAACACTTTTTTAAATACCTCCACACATGAACCTGGAACCAGCAAATCATTCGTTGCCTGTATGTATATTGCCCTTAAATCACATGGTTCCTTACTTGCCGAAAGTTTACTGATTTCATTTAGCCTAAACGAAAGGACGCTTGGTGATCTTTTTTTTATCGTTTGTTTGTATAAATTTATAACCTGCCTGTCTACAGCCGAACCCAGTATGAAATATCTCACGATAAAATCCGGTATAGGCATTGTCAGAATGAAATTCTTTGGAAGTAATCTGGACAAATTTAGAAAATATCGCCGTGGATTCTCGAGAAAGGTTGCTACAAATATTACCGATTTAATAGTCTTTGGTTTAAGTAATGCTATCTGATATGCAATAGGCCCAGAAAATGACTCCCCAACCAAGATAAATTCTTCTTTGGGAAGTTGGCCCATAACAAACTCTACTAATTCCCGATAGCTCATATTTAAATCTGGAGGATATGATATAACCATCGTATCTATATCTTTTGATAAAGCGTCAGTTAATGGTTTAAATAAGATCCCTGTTCCATCTAATCCTGGTAGTAAGACAACTTTCATTATTGCACTACGTATTTTGTCTTATAACGCTTGTATCAGTGGCTGGCAAATTTGGTGACCTTATGCGTCGCATCATGGTTTAAATGTTTTCAACATCAACTCTTTTACCGTCTTAAAATGCTTTACATTGCTAGAAACCAACATGATGTTATTTTCTATTGCCGTTGCAGCAATAATTGCATCCCCCGCTCTCATTTTTGAAGACCTGAATGTCGTATAAACTACGTTCTCCTTAGTATATTAGTGCTCTATGCCCTATATTTTCAGTAAGCGGTAATATGGCAAATTCAAATTCACTAATGAAATCTTTTACGTATTTATGGTGCGTCTTATTCTTTGCCCCTTGAAGCAACTCCATATAACATGAATAGAGAGATATTTATCATCATCTTTTTCAATCAACTTCGCGGCCTTTTCATTCCCCCGCCGAACCCAGATTAAAATATCTGTATCATAAATCATGTCGGAGCTTTCTTAAGTTGGCAAGCTCTTCTAATACCGTTTTTTCAGAATCATTAGTCATACCAAATAAAGGGTGATCTTTTATTTTTCCATGATACAGAACAGTGACACTTTCATTCCTATCAAGTGCTTTCAGAATATCGTTTATTTTATACCTTAAATCGACTATTGATGCCTTTATAATCGCTCTCGAAATACATAATATGTCTATGCATTATAGACATTTTCAAGATGTACTCAAGATCATTATTTTTTACGCATTATTTTTTACGCAGAATTAGACAGTCATGCAGGTCAGGAAGATCTTTTTGTACATGGCGTTGAGACAGGCTGCTCCGCGTAGCGGCGTCAGGTGGAGATTGAAGTGTTGCAGCTTAATTCAAGCAAAAGAATAAAAAACGAAAGTGCCTCGTCCACGAAGGACGAAACACTCACAAAACCTGGGTTTCTTTTAAGCTACCTGAAGTACCTCATTAGACATGTTGGTTAGACTCTCTGAATCAACAAACTCTTCTATACCATTGAAGACTTGTGCAATTTTCGTATTGAAGTACTTGTCTTCCAGACAATTCTGCGCCAGCGCAGCTGCATGAAATACCACTCTGGCTCTTTCGAACTGGGCCTTTTTCACACCATCCTTTTCATCAAGATCAAGGCCCATTGAATAGGAAATTTTCTGTATATTTTCCAGCTCTTTAATTTCCTCCTCGACCTTACTTGTTATAATTTTAAGCGAATCCATAGAATGATCACTCCCACTAACCCATCCATCAGCCCACTTCTTATAGGCAGGAAAGTCATAAATTGCTCCGACCGCCTTAATCGCAAAGGTAAGCTTATGTTCAGCAGTGATTGTCGGTAACTCTACTTCTTTAACAATGGAATATCCTTCATTGTCAAGATTCCATACATGTAACAAAAACATTTTAAGTCCATCATCAATAGTGCCAGGATAATTCAACACCGCTAGAATGGGTGAATTATCACCGCTATTCATGATAACCGCGACAGACTTATTTACCGCATCGCCATCTTTCATATGAAATTTACCAGTTTCTATGTGCTGCTGGTCACTGGTATTACCCTGATTATCGACAAGAATGAATTTTTTCATTGCTTTACCCTCTAATTTTTAGAATTGATATACTAAAATTATTTAGTGATTTGCCGGACTCCACAGCCTGGAACCTGATGCCAGGCCATACATAGCCTGCATCTAGCTCTCTATCGTCCACTGCAAGAATATCGTTATTACTTCACCCATTGAAAAGCATAGTCCACTTGACAGACTTGGCAAGGTGTATCACATATAATTTTTTAACATCAATGGTTCTTAAAAACAGAGCCAGGAAAACCCGAGTCAGATCCCAGTTTTTGCAAATATACTCATCCGGCTAGAAGTGTGCTGGAATAATGAGTATTTTCTGGTCTTTGATATTGAGACCTGTTCGTAGAGCAAAACTGAACAGGCTGCTTCTTATTAATTTTCAGCTGCATTCTCAACACTGGCAACATGCAGTGTTGTCGTAGGAAATGCACACTCTGCCTCATGTGATTCAATAATTCTAAGAACTTTCAACAGGACATCCTGTTTTATTTCGTGGAAGCGCACCCACTCTGTTGTTTTTGTAAAAGTATAGATAAAAAAATCCAGTGATGAAGCAGCAAAGGTATCGAAATTCACTATCAGTGTCATAGATGCATCAATCTCCTGATGATTTTTCAGCATCTCTTTTACATCACTGATAATAGCATCCATCTTGTCTGCATCCTCATACCGGATACCAATGGTTTCCTTAATTCTACGATTAGTCATGCGTGACGCGTTTTCAACAGCAATGTTGGCAAACACAGAATTCGGTACATACAGAGGCCGTTTATCAAAGGTACGTATTCGCGTCAGGCGCCAGCCTATATATTCTACCGTTCCCTCAATTTCTTTATCGGATGACCTGATCCAGTCACCCACGCAAAAGGGTCTATCCATATAGATCATCAAGCCGCCAAAAAAATTAGCGAGTAGATCCTTTGCTGCAAAACCTATGGCAATCCCACCAATACCGCCGAAAGCCAGCAGGCCGGTTATGCTGATCCCAAGTGCCTGCAAAATCACCAGAGCACCAGTGATAATTACTGACAGGCGTAACAACTTGGCTATTGCAATAACTGTTGTAGCATCGATGGCATCATCTTCATCTTTACGGTAGCAAATAATGTTCTTTTCGGCCTCGTGAATAAATCGAAGCATGAACCAGATGATGGAAGAAATGACACCGACATCGCGAAGAACTGGTACTGCATCAAAGATCGTTGCATCCGCATGAATCCTAATAATATCTGCTCCGAAGCTGATTCCTAGCACCCATATAAACAGACTCAGGGGTTTCTGGATTGATGTTACTAATGCGTCATCCCAGGGGTTTTTTGTTTTCTCTGTTTTGACAAGCAGCTTTTTAATCATTCGTTTTTGAATTAAATCAAATATTAGAGCCACAAAAATTACGATAAAGACCTGAATCACCCAGGTTTCGGTACCGAAAATTCCGATTAACCAGTTTTTAGCATTTACTAATATATCCATTCTATATTCCTTTTTACGGCTGGAATTAAGTTCAATATAGGCACCATTATAAAATATTTTTCTGCACGCCGTCACACAACACTGCCAGGCAACACGCCTCACATCTCGGTTGCTTCTTACAGGTGCCCTTTGCATGAACAACAATCAAAGCATGATATTGATTAAAAACTCCCATATCTCTTTCAAGTGCCTTTTCAAAACATCCGCGCAAGGATTCATAATCCGCTTCACGCCGAATCAGTCCAAGTCTTGAAAACAATCTACGCGTATAGGAATCAATCACAAAAACCGGTCTGTCAAATGCATAGAGTAGAATATCATCGGCCGTTTCAGGCCCAATGCCATGCACACTAAGAAGGTTCCTGCGTAATGCCTTTAATGATTGTCGTTGAATTTGATCAATACCGCCACTTTCTTCCAGCCATTCACACAGTGCCATTAATCGCTGTGCTTTAATATTGAAATAGCCGCTACTGACGATAAAGTCAGCAAGGTCATAAATGGGTGTATTTCTGATGGCGGATGGGGACATTAATCTGGCATTTTTCAGACAGGTGATTGCTGCACTAGCGTTTCTCCATGTGGTATTTTGTACCAGTACCGCACCGACCATCACCTCAAAGGGCGTATCGGCCGGCCACCAGTTTTGTGGGCCATGGTGTGTATCGAGTAGTTCGTATATGTATACGAATCGGTTCTTTTTACTCATCGACGAGTACGACGCCGTACCGGTTGGCGATCGGTCTTTTTACTTCTTCTATGCTTTCCATAAAGAGAATCCCGGGAGTCATCTCTGCTTGCTTCTTTATGAGCATCCTTCTTCTGTCTTTTTTTCTGACCGGCCCCTGCCTTTTTTCCCGGTCTGTTTTTTTCTGGTATCTTTTTTTCTGGTTTATTCCGCATACCCACTGACTGCATCAGTGCAGTGATCTGTTTTTCGGGGAGATCTTTGTGCTGGCCTCGCAACAATCGCGGCAGAGCTATCATGCCATAACGGATACGAATCAAGCGGCTGACTTTCAAACCTACCGCCTCCCACAGACGGCGGACTTCACGGTTCCTGCCTTCTTTCAAAACCACGTGGTACCAGCGGTTGCTCCCAGACCCTTCACTTTCGCCGATACTGAGGAAGGATGCAGGCCCGTCCTCGAGTTCTATTCCATCCAGCAGTTGCTGTAATTGTTCGGGCGTCGCTTCACCCAGTACACGCACAGCGTATTCACGTTCTATCTCAGATGACGGGTGCATCAATCGGTTGGCCAGTTCGCCGTTATTGGTTACCAGCAACAGACCGGAGGTGTTTATATCCAGCCGACCCACTAGCACCCAGCGATCATGTTTGGTGCGCGGTAATAATTCAAAAACGGTCTTACTGTGTTCTGGATCGCTTCTTGAGCATATCGTACCTTCCGGTTTGTTTAGTATGATAACTCGGGTCGGTGCCTTCTGCCTTAATCTCAGTGGCTTTCCATTGAGAGTGAAGCGCTGTTCACGGGTAATCAACTGGCCGATCTCCGCCGGCCTGCCATCAACAGAAATTCTGCCTTCCCTGATCCATGATTCTATCTGCCGTCGTGAGCCAACACCGGCCTGCGCCATAACCTTCTGGATACGCTCAGGTTTCATTAATATTTGGCTTCAACCCGACTTTTTCTGATTGCTGTCTGTTTCATTAAATTTTCTTAACAGGAGATTCTTCATTTTCCGAGGAATCGTCTGTTGTCACTAAATTCTCATCATTTGATGAAGCGTTTTCTACAGGTTGACTGTCATCAGTAACCGGCAAATTTTCCAGCATATCAGCTTGCGAATTTTTTTCAGCCGTACTTTTTGCTTCAATGTCAATTTTGTCATCAGGCCTGTCTACTGCATTATCCTCAAGCGGCAACTCCATGTTAAGTTCAGCAGCGATGGTATCCATATCACGGATATCCTGCAGCGTCGGCAACTGACTCAGGCCTTCAAGACTAAAGTATTCAAGAAAGTTTTTTGTGGTTCCAAACAGGGCAGGTTTTCCCGGCACATCGCGTACTCCAAGCTGACGTATCCATTCTCTTTCCTGCAGGGTTCGTATTATATCAGTACTGACAGCGACCCCACGTATTTCCTCGATTTCACCACGCGTAACTGGTTGCCTATAGGCGATGATGGCCAGGGTTTCGAGCATGGCACGTGAGTAGCGCGGCTGTCTGCCGGTACTTAAACGAGCCAGCCAGGGAGAGTATTCTTCACGGGTTTGCAGTCGATAACCTTTATCGATGCACCTGAGTTCAAAACCACGTTTTGCATAATCCTGTTCCAGCTCAAGCAATAATTCTTTTATTGTCGCACGTTCCGGTTTTGTTGCATCGAGAAACATTCCAAGTATGCGATCAACAGTAATCGGCACTTCACTGACCATGATTGCCGCTTCGATAATATTCTTCAGCTCGTCTGGTTGGTCCGAGCTAAACCTTGATTCGTCATTTGCGCTCATACCATTATTTGTATCCATCGTTAGTACTCTTTCAATGTGATATTGCCGGGTTCAGTTGGTCTGTCAGTGTTCAGGGCAAGGCGCGCCTCGAAGCGAATGGCCATAGTCCTTTGCAAGAGGCGGAACGCCGCCATGGACGCTGACAGGCCAATCCTTCGGACGCTCCTGTGGTGTCCCTCAGCAGCGTTGCGGTGCTTGACAAGGACTGGGCCATTGCCGGCGCACCACGCCTTGCTGCGAAACACCACAGGAACGCTGAACCCGGCAATATCACATTGAAAGAGCACTACGCTGCCGCTTTCACATGTATCGGTGCAAACTGCTCATTCTGAACGATCAATATCAGATGCTCCTTCAATAATTCCAGTATGGCCATGAAGGTAACAACCGGGCCCATCTTTCCTTCCTCCTTTTCGAAAAAAGACTCGAAGGGAATGAAATCCCTGTTGTTGACCCGGTCAAGAACCATACTCATGCGCTCCCTGGTCGACAAAATTTCACGATTGATATTAAAACTTTTCTTCTCATCAGCCCGTTTCATTACTGCTACAAATGCCATCAGCAGATCATGAATTTCAACATGTGGACCCTTCTTTTGTGGTTTTACATGGTCTCGTACAGGATTTGACAGGAATATATCCCGCCCCACCCGCGGTAATTTCTCAATATCCAGTGCCGCCTGCCGGTAACGCTCATATTCCTGCAGTCGACGAACCAGTAATGCACGAGGATCCTCCTCCTCATCCTCATCTTCAGATTCCGGACGTGGTAACAACATGCGAGATTTTATCTCCGCCAGCATAGCTGCCATGACCATATACTCGGCAGCAAGATCCAGGTTCATTTTCTGCATCAATTCGATATAGCCCATATACTGGCGGGTAATTTCAGCAACAGGAATGTCCAGAATATCCAGGTTCTGCTTGCGGATTAGATACAGCAATAAGTCCAGTGGTCCTTCGAAAGTATCAAGAAAGACCTCCATCGCCTCAGGAGGGATATAAAGGTCTTTCGGTGGTGCTGTCACAACTTCTCCGCGCACCATTGCGAAGGGCATTTCCTTCTGGATACTTTCCTGTGTCATTGAATCTCCCCAGCTAATTCCAGTCCAGACCCATATTCTCACGTACTTCACGCATGGTCTCTTCTGCAACTTCTCGTGCCCGCTCACAACCGTCTGAAATGATATTCCGTACAAGACTGGGATCATTAACATACGGCTCAGCACGTTTGCTCAACTCACCCTGCTCCTTCAACAATGCATCGATGAGTGGCTTTTTGCAATCCAGACAACCTATGCCTGCAGTGGTACAACCTTCTTCTACCCAGCTGCGAACTTCATCGCTGGAGTAGATCAGGTGGAACTGCCAGACCGGACATTTACTGGGCTCACCAGGATCGGTGCGACGTACGCGTGCCGGATCTGTTGGCATTGCCCGCAGTGTTTTTTCCAGCTGCACAGGATCATCGCGCAGCTTGATGGTGTTGTTATAGGATTTTGACATCTTCTGGCCATCCAGACCCGGCACCCTGGAGGCCTCCGTCAGCCTGGCTTCAGGCTCAACAAGAATCAGACGACCACCACCTTCCAGGTAACCAAACAGACGCTCCTTGTCACCCAGCGTTAGGTTCTTCTGATCATCCAGCAGGGCACGTGCACGTGCCAGCGCTTCATGATCACCCTGTTCTGTATAGGCAGTACGCAAACCTCGATACATTTTTGCCGGTTTCTTACCCATCTTGTCAATCGCAGCTTCGGCTTTTTTTTCAAAACCGGGTTCCCGTCCGTATAAATGGTTAAAGCGACGAGCAACTTCCCGAGCTAACTCGATATGTGGCACCTGATCTTCACCGACCGGCACCAGGCCTGCATGGTAGATCAGAATATCGGCCGCTTGTAGCAAGGGATATCCTAGAAAACCCAGCGTGGCCAGATCGCGTTCACGCAGTTTCGCCTGTTGATCTTTGAAACTAGGCACCCGTTCCAGCCGGCCCAACGGCATAAACATGGATAATAACAATGATAACTCAGCATGCTCCGGCACCCGAGACTGAATAAACAGCGTCGCATTCCCTGGATCGATACCCGCCGCAAGCCAGTCAATCACCATGTCCTGAATACTCTCGGAGATGACTTTCGGCTCTTCATAATGGGTCGTCAGGGCATGCCAGTCTGCGACAAAGAAAAAACAGTCATATTCATGCTGCAGACTCACCCAGTTTTTCAACACACCATGATAATGCCCAAGGTGAAGACGACCTGTGGGACGCATGCCGGAAACCACTCTTTCCGGTCTGCCAGAAGTTGTTATCAATCTAGACTCCGTGTCAGGTTATATATTGCACCAGCCCGAAGACTGGAATAGAGAACAATGATGCCATAAAAGAAAGAAAGGCAGAAAGGGGTAAAAGCAGAATCTTACTCAGCATGCCTGTGGCCAGAAGACCCAGGATGATAAACAGACCATAGGGCTCCAACTTGCTGTAGGGTCTTGCCAAAGACATTGGCAGTAATCCAACCGCCACCCTGCCGCCATCCAGCGGCGGTACAGGTATCAGGTTGAGCAGCATCAGAATGGCGTTGATGTAAAGCCCCGCGACAGACATAAACAATAGCGGCAAGGCGACATAGCCCGGCAAATACTGTGCGACCAGGCCAATCAGTCCCCAGATAAAAGCCATTGCCAGGTTCGCTCCGGGTCCGGCAAGCGCAACAAAAATCATGTCCCGTTTCGGATTGTTAAGAGCGGAAAAATTGACGGGCACAGGCTTTGCCCAGCCGAACAGAAAGCCGCCTAGCATCAGCAATAAACCCGGCACCAACACAGTACCCACAAGATCAACATGTTTAAAAGGATTCAGTGTCAGACGTCCAGCCATCTTTGCCGTACTATCCCCGAAACGAAGCGCCACCCAACCATGCGCCACCTCATGTACAGTGATAGCAAACAGCACGGGAACAGCCCAGGTGACTATTTTTTGAATTAATGAGAGTTCATGCATGGGGAGGGATTATAACCGGTATTGGTGAAAGAGGGGAAAGGAGGAAAGGGGAAAGTGAAAGTCAAAGGCCAAAAATATAGAGGGTTTTCCTTTCCCCTTTAACCTTTCCTCTGGTTCATTCAAAAGGCTCCACATCCCCCTTCCCCCGCCTGATAATCTCTGGCACCCCATTAACCATATCGATTACTGTCGTTGCTTCCTGCCCACAGAACCCACCATCGATCACCAGATCGACCTGATGTTCCAGTTGCTCGCGGATGTTATGAGGTTCACTTAGTGGCTGTTCATCATCAGGTAGAATTAAGGTGCTACTCATTATTGGCTGCCTTAACTGTTCCAGCAGCGCCAGGGTAATGTTGTTATTCGGTACACGGAGGCCGATAGTCTTACGTTTGGGGTTCTGCAGGCGGCGTGGCACCTCGCTCGTTGCCTTCAGAATGAAGGTGTAGGCCCCGGGGGTGTAGTGTTTTAATAACCGATAAACACTATTTTCAACTTTTGCATAGGTCGACAGCTCGGATAAGTCGCGGCAGACCAGGGTGAAATTATGCCTGGTGTCTACTCGCCGGATGGAGCGAATTCTATTCAACGCCTGTTTGTCACCAATGTGGCAACCCAGCGCATAGCTGGAATCGGTTGGATAGACTATGACACCACCCTGGTTTAAAATTTCTACGGCCTGATAAATCAGGCGCTGCTGAGGGTTTTCAGGGTGGATCTCGAAATACTGGGCCATATGCGCTTGCTATTCGTACAATATAATGTGAATAAGTTAACCCCGTATTATAACTGATTAGTGATTGGAATTGCCCGAATGCAATGACGGTGCGACAATATAACGGTCATTTTTTTATCAAAGGGAACAGATGTATTACACCATAATTGGAACTGATGCCCCTGAAAGCCTGGACAGGCGTTTATCAGTGAGGCAGGAACACCTTACACGACTTGAACAGTTACAAAATGAAGGACGCCTGCTCACAGCCGGCCCCTTCCCTGGTATTGATTCGGAAGACCCGGGCCCGGCAGGCTTCACCGGCAGTCTGATTGTTGCCGAGTTCAATTCCTTATCTGCAGCTCAGCAATGGGCAAACAGCGACCCCTACATCAAAGCAGGTGTTTATGCGACTGTTTCAGTAAAACCCTACAAAAAGGTCTTCCCGCAATGAACCGCATAGAGATGATACGTGAAAAATTGACTGTATCCCTGTCACCGGAAAGCCTGGAAATAATTGACCGTTCGCACGAGCATGCCGGGCATGAAGGTGCCAAAGCGGGTGGTGGTCACTTCGATGTAATTATTGTCACAGAAGCCTTTACTGACATGAATACCGTGCAACGTCACCGGGCTATCTATGATGCCCTCGGCGATGCCATGAAATCCGAAATTCATGCTCTGAGCATCAGGGCCTATACACCTGGGGAATTTTAACAATAATAAAATTAAGGAACCTCTGATTAATTCTGGACGAAGTAGATTACGATCTAAAATACTCAGGTTTGCAACGAAAAAACTGGATATTTTAGGCGTGAGATACGAGTTCACGAATTGATCAGAGGCTCCTTAACGTACTACCCGCATAAAAATAGTTTTCAACATATTTTCTTTCTTCCATGCTTCTATGCTGGTAGGGCGCTGAACATGGTAACCCTGGGCGAAGTGGACACCTATATCGCGAAGCATTTCAAGCAATGTTGCATCTTCAACTGATTCCGCGATGACAAAGAGACCCAGCCCATAGGCAAGGTGGGTAATATTATTGACCATCATACGATCAATCGGGTCTTCTGCCATACCTTTAACAAACTGTCCATCAATTTTCAAAAAGTCAACCTTCATTCGTTTCAGATATCCAAACGAACTCAGGCCCGCTCCAAAATCATCCAGCGCGAAACGACAGCCAATGTCACTAAGCCTGGCAATAAAATCCAGTGCTGTCTGAAAATTTGTAATGGCGGCTGTTTCTGTGATTTCCAGCATAATCTGGTTTGGATCAATTTCATACTCTTTGATTTTCCTGATAATGAATTCACTGATTTCAGGGTCACCCACTGACTGCCCGGAAAGATTAATACTGAACAGGTAAGTCACAGATGGATCTGTGTCTTTCCTGACATCATGAATAACCTCAAAGCTATGTTCTATCACCCACATGTCTACGTCACGCATCAATCCATAACGTTCCGCAGCGGGAATGAATGTAGAAGGCATAATAATACTGCCATCATCCATACGCATACGTAACAGAAATTCCTGCGCCTGGATGTTGGCTTGCGCAGAAAGCAGCGGCGTCATAGTCTGTAACATTAAATGAAACTTATCAGTACGTAGAGCATCCTGAATCTTTTGTGACCACTTCATAAGTTCATGGTGCTGTGTAACTGATTTTTCCTCCGGATTGTATGCATGTACATAGTCTCTACCCGATTCTTTGGCTATGTAGCAAGCAACATCTGCGGCGCTCAACAATTCGGCATGCGTACTCTTTGGGTCATTGATAGCAACAACACCAATGCTGACACGTACATCAAAGGCACGTCCGTCCCAGCGAAAAATGAATTGTCTTACAGAAAGCCGTAGTGTGTCAGCGATTGACAGGGCATTCTCAAGATCACAGCCACACAGCAGCAAGCCGAACTCATCACCACCGAGCCGTGCCAGCACATCGACGTCACGAACTCGTTTAATAAGTAGCTGGCTCAATTGTTTCAGTAAGGCATCTCCAGCAATGTGTCCACATGTATCATTGACAATTTTAAACTGATCAAGATCCATGTAGCACAGGACATGGCCGGGAGCATCTTCATCATCCTCGGTACAGGTGAGAATCGCCTTTTTAAGCTCTTCTTCAAACTTCGCTCTGTTCACCAAACCAGTCAGGGAATCATGGCTGGCCTGGTATGATAGTTGCCTTTTCAGCTCTCTTTCATGGGTAACATCCCGCATTACAATAACCGAACCCATCTCATTTCCCTGGATATCTTTTAATTTTGAACACGAAAAATCAATTGACAAAGGGCTCTGGCCGTCCGACATAGCGAGAATACAGGTAGACTTGCCCCCCAGGCTTGCAGTGATTTTTTCTAAGTAATACTCTAGCGGATTACCGAGGTTTTTCCCGTTCTGTTCATCAAGTAGCTGGACTACATCATCAATCGGCTTGCCAAAAGCATCATCATTGGAGGTCCCCAGGAATTTTTCAGCAACTGGATTCAAGAAAGTGATATTGTCATGATCATCCGTAGTAATCACAGCATCTGTGATAGAACTTAAGGTTACTTCAGCCCTTTCACGCTCACTGAACAAGTCATGAAATGCTTTTTCCTGATTTATCGATGCAATCATCTGCTGCTTACGGGATGTACTCCATATTCTTAATGCAACGGCAATCAACAGCATAACAGCGACTGCAATGATTATTTGTATTACACCGGGATAATACTTGCTACTCACTTTTAACAGGACGTCACGGTTTGCTACCTTAATTATCCGCTGTTGTGTATATAAAACTGTGGCAGGGAAAACTTTTTGAACATTTTCCTGATTATTAACAGCCTTTGTTCCCTCTGCTTCAGACGAATTTATATCGAGCAATGTCAGTTCGAAATCAATATCGGGAAAATTTTTTATTATAGAAGAGACCATCTTCTTCTGATCAATAAAAAGCATAACGGCACCATTAATCTGGTGCTCATTTTCCAGCAATGATTCAGGGCGCAGGCGGCCAAAGTAGGTATTTTTAAGCATGACCAGACCCGGCTGGTCGTTAAGAAAATCAGGACTATTGATCAATGAGACCGTATTTTTTTTCATCGCAAGATAAACGGCTTCTGCAACCTCATCGTTCACCAGCAAATCCAGACCAAGTAATTGAGATGTCACGGGCTCCATAGGAACCAGCAGGCTAGTCACCAGGTAGGCGTTTCTCTTCCTGGCCTTAATAAAAACATCCTTATCCTGATCATGCTCACGGATCAACATGCCAGCCATGCCATTTTCCTGCATGGTTTTCTCATAGGCACTGCGATCGCGATAGCGAACCCAGTTGAGTTTAGCCAGTGCATAAATATAAGGATAGGTTTGCACCAAATCATGAAGAGCATTATCAGCACTGTTGCCACCAATATCACTATCCTGACCGAATGTGACCAGGGCAGTAATGACCCCTTCCGCTGTTAATAGCCGCTGCGTAATCCCTTGATAAATAAGATCTGAATAGTTCAGAAATTTCTTTTTCTCTGCCTGTACATCAGCAAGCATGACAACCAGACCACCAAACAGAACAAGTGCGGCAAAGAAGAGACCCTGCAGGCGGGGGTGCCTCAATAGCTTTTTACTCACTGCCATCTTTCACCACTTGACTAAATTTTTTTGCCCTGGCACGTAAAGCCTTTGGTATCTTAATGCCTGCAAGCTTTAACAACTGCGGATTCTCATATACCTCCCATTTTCGACTGGCAATAATCGGTATCCGCTGTATCGGCAGACCTCCCTGAATCGCAATCGCTACCTTTGCAGACCATCTTCCATGCTCTTCAGGAATTTCGACAAAGCCAAGCATTGCAATAGACATCATCCAGTCATAATTTGTCAGGGTAAGTTTTTCAGTGGACTTTCTTATAATTTCTTCAGCCAGATTAATATCCCAGTCCACAATACCTGATGGGCTGCCTAAAATAATGAAATCCACATCTGTTGCCTGTTGGAAGGCTTTTTGCCAGGCTTCCAGTGTATCGACCAGCGTACCGTCGATAATCATATCCATGTCAGCCGCTACTTTCACTACCTGTTTCAGGAACTTTGTTTCAGTAAGAGTATTTGCGCCAATATACAATCCCTTTTTCCCCTGCTGTGTCAATTTTCGCGCCCATTCCAACATCGGACTGAGCGGGGCCACCTCTATCATCCCTGTTACATTTCTGGCAGGAAACCCGTATTCCTTAACCGTCCAGTTTATGCCGGAAAACACTACCGGTATTTTTCCTCCTCTAAAATAGGGAACAATAAGGTACTTGGCCGCATTATCATCTGAAACAATCAACACATCAGGTTGTATTTGTTTGATTTTATGAGCTATTTCGCGTGCTTTTTGTATTTTATAGAGCTCATCTTTGTTCCGTTTGGTATCCATATTGAACTGAATCAGATCACAATTCCCTTTCAGTTCGTCACGTAAACCACGTTCGATACCATCAGACCAGGCGTAACCCTTGTGATATGAAGACACATATACACATGTCCAGGCAAAAGCCTTTTGCGTGAAGCTAAATATCATCACCAGCACGAGAAGCCCCTGGAGCAGGGCTTTAACTCTATTGGGTACCATGTTGTCTGGCGATCTTTTTTTATCTATGCTTTTCATATTTACAAATAAGTATATCCCAGCATATTACAATCTTCCGGTAAATCATGACAATATCTGATACACGCCAGCTTTCATGAATTAATAAAAATGCCCTAATATGATAACAGTCTACTATGGAGAAGAACTGGCCGCCTATGGCTTTGGAGAGGGCCACCCATTCGGTCCGGATCGATTGGATGCCTTCTGGAAAAACGCCTGCAAACAATGTCTCAACAAGCAGGTAACTGTTGCTAGTCCTGTTAGTGCCAGTAAAGATGAGCTGGAGTACTTTCATACTCATGCCTACGTTGAAAAGCTAATCCGGCTATCTGCCCTTGGATCAGGTACGCTGGACTGTGGCGATACCCCTGCATTTCCGGGCATCTATAAATCTGCTTCTGTCGTCGCTGGTAGCGTACTTGATGGAGCAAGGCGAATCATGTCTGGCAGGACAGCAAGGGTATTCGTGCCGATAGCTGGCTTGCATCATGCCCGCCGGAACACTGCTGCCGGATTTTGTGCAGTGAACGATATTGGGATATTGATTGAGGAATTACGTAGAAATCACGATATTCAGCGCATAGCCTATGTCGATATCGATGCCCATCATGGTGATGGTGTGTTCTATGAATATGAGAATGACCCGGATATTTACATTGCAGATATCCATGAAGACGGCAATTATCTCTATCCCGGTACCGGCTTCAGCTCAGAAACCGGTACTGGCGTCGCAAAAGGAAGCAAACTGAATCTGCCACTGTCCCCTCCCAATGTACAGGATAAGGATTTCTACTCTGCATGGGAGAAAATTGAAGGTTTCCTGGCCCTGGTAAAACCGGAATTCATTATCCTGCAAGCCGGTGCAGACAGTGTATTAGGAGACCCGATCACACACATGGCACTGACCCCGGATGCCCATGCTCACGCAACTCGACGATTATGCCGAATTGCCGATGAACATTGCCAGGGAAGACTGCTTGTTACAGGGGGTGGGGGGTATAACCGGAGGAATATAGCTAAAACCTGGACTGCGGTGCTTAAAGCTTTAATTGGGTAAAAAGTTTCAAGTTTCAAGTTTCAAGTCAAAACCAGAGCGATTTTTCTTGAAACTTGAAACTTGACACTTGAAACTATCTACCTACAAATCCCTTACCAGCAATCCAAACTCCCCCGCCTCAACCGGTAACGGAATCTTAACCTTCCACCCACCCCCCGGTGCCACTTTCAATGGCTTACCGTCTTTGTCCTGCATTTCATTGAGTTTGAAAGAGGTGTTCCCAAGTGGTGTCAGCAACTCCAGTGAATCGCCTACCAGAAACTTGTTTTTGACATCAATCAGTGACATTCCATCATCATCCTGTTCCATCACCTCACCTACAAACATCTGGCGTTGCGAGTTTGAAGCATTATCATGATAGCGTTGCAGTTCCTGACTGTGGTGGCGGACGAAGAATCCGTCGGTATACCCTCTATTGGCCAGTGATTCCAGTTCACCCATCAGTGATGGATCAAACTCTCTGCCGGCAAATGCATCATCTATCGCCTGGCGGTAGATCTGGCTGGTCCTGGCTGCATAATAATGGGACTTGGTGCGCCCTTCTATCTTCAGGCAATCGACACCTATCTCCACCAGTTTTGTAACATGTTGAACAGCACGCAGATCCCTGGAGTTCATGATGTAGGTACCGTGTTCATCTTCCTCGATTGGCATTAACTCACCAGGACGATTAAATTCTTCCAGCAACATCACATGCTGAGCATTTTCATGACGGTTATCTGCCTGAAAATCCTGACTGCCCTGCACAATACCAGCCTCAGTTTCCTTACCAGCTACCTTATAATCCCAGCGGCAGGAGTTCGTACAGCTGCCCTGGTTGGGATCGCGATGATTGAAGTAGCCGGACAATAAACAACGGCCGGAATAGGCGATACAGAGTGAACCATGGACAAAAACTTCGAGCTCGATATCCTGACACTGCTGACGAATATCTTCCACCTCGCCCAATGAAAGCTCACGTGACAGGATAATTCGCTCGATACCCACACCCTGCCAGAACTTTACTGCTGCCGCATTGACTGTATTCATCTGTACAGATAGATGGATCGGCATATCTGGCCAGTTTTCCCTGATCAGCATAATCAGCCCCGGATCTGACATGATCAAAGCATCCGGTTTCAAAACAACAATTTTTGCCATGTCGGCCAGAAAGGTCTTTAACTTACTGCCATGCGGCATGATATTAACGGCTACAAAAAAACGTTTCCCCTGAATATGTGCAGCCTCAATACCGATAGACAAATTTTCGATATCAAAATCATTATTGCGTACCCGCAGCGAATAGCGAGGCAGCCCGGCATACACCGCATCAGCACCAAAGGCCATCGCATAATGTTGACTCTTCAACGTACCTGCCGGTGACAATAGCTCTACTTTTCGTTCCATTAGTGGCATTTTTTATCTCTTTA
>VAOU01036925.1_pt1 | contig 23839 bp, 22 predicted proteins | sample 3393871 | NCBI WGS metagenome assembly VAOU01 (sample SAMN08290440, study PRJNA428436) | hydrothermal vent metagenome | isolation source: Deep-sea hydrothermal vent chimney | place: Atlantic Ocean: South-mid Altantic Ridge | depth 1820 m m
ACAACCTCGCGGTTGCCCGGCATGCGTACGATCATGTCGGGTCGGATTGCAGCTTCACCTGTGGGGGTATGTTCCTGCTCGAAGAAATCACAATGTTCAACCATGCCGGCCAGTTCGACCAGTCTTTTAAGGGTGATTTCACCCCACTGTCCGCGTACTTCCGGGCGCCGTAAGGCCTGCACCAGATTACGTGTTTCACCCTGTAGATGTTTCTGGGTTTCGACCAGCGACTCAATTTGCTGGGTTAAAGCACCATAGGCTTCGTGACGGGCTTTTTCCATTAGCTGCACCTGACGTTCTGATTTTTCCAGTGCTTCGTGTATCGGTTTAACCATGTTCTTCATAGACTGTTCACGCTGCTGCAGGCTGGCTTCTGCACCACGCTGGAACTTACCCAGATTTTCCATTGCCAGGTTAATGAAGGCCTGATGGTTTTTTTGCAGGGCATCCGTAGACAGGCTGGCGAAGCGCTGCTCCGTGTCCTCCAGCGCACGTTGGGTGGCAGCATGTTCCATACGTAAGCGGGTTTGCATCTGCGTTATACGTTTTTGCTGGTAGAGCAAAGTGAGTAGCCAGCCCAGCAGGCCACCGAGCAGGGTAGACACACCGGCAAGTATCAGAGCCTCTTTAGTGAAGTTGATAACCTGTCCAGAAAGTTCAATTGTGATGACAGGATCAGACATAGCTTGACGAGTCCTGTATCCAGTCGATTAGCTCAGAGGGTTTACTGATACTGCCGTCAGCCTGCCAGTGATCTGGCCTGTCATTTTTTTCAATATAACCATAAAGCGCGATGAGTGTGTGCATACCAGCACGATTTCCTGCCTCTATGTCACGTTTGGCATCACCAACATAAACACATTCGTCCGCCCGGCTGCCGGCAAGTTCTGCTGCATGCAACATAGGAGCTGGTTCGGGCTTGCGTTGTGACAGGGTGTCACCACTGACTATGCAGGCACAGCGTTTTTCAAGAGACAGTTCCTGCATCAATGGTCGGGTCAGAAAGTCCGGTTTATTGGTTACTACCCCCCATGACAGCTTACTGGCTTCTATAAAATCCAGCACCTCATCCATGCCGTCAAATAATTGAGACTGGTGACAAAGATGATTTTCATATATATCCAGAAACTCTTTGCGTAAATCTACGTATTCAGTATCTCCTTCAGTCACACCAAAGGCAAATCCCAGCATGCCGTTAGAGCCATGTGAGACATAGGGGCGGATGCTCTCAAGGCTGCGTGGTGGCAGCTGATGTCTGATGAGTAGTTTATTCAGAGTTTTAGATAAATCCGGCGCTGTATCAACCAGTGTGCCATCAAGGTCGAACAGTATAGTTTTTAAGTTAGATCTAGTCGCCATGAGTTGAATTATGGTCTGCTTGAAAGATGGAATGTAGGTGCGAATTCATTCGCACACGGGCTTAAGCGAGATCTATGGAATTTAAATTGAGCTCTGTGTTCGAATAAATTCGAACCTACAGGTTCCGGTGTGTTGATGGTTAGAAAAAAATTCACCCCTGACAGCTAAGCAGGTAATTCACATCCACGCCAGGACCCAGGGTGTATCGTTGGGTAAGTGGATTGTAATGTATGCCTGTCATATCGCCAGTCTCAAGGCCTGCGGAACGACACCAGTTTGCCAGCTCAGAAGGACGAATGAATTTGGCATACTCGTGGGTGCCTTTGGGCAGCAGCTTGAGGATATATTCGGCCCCGACGATGGCCATGGCGAATGATTTAGGATTGCGGTTGATGGTGGAAAGAAAAACCATACCGCCGGGTTTGACAAGTTGCGCGCAGGCTTTAACCACCGAAGCAGGATCCGGTACATGTTCAAGCATTTCCATGCAGGTAACGACATCAAATTCGCCGGCATGTTCTTCTGCCATGTGTTCTGCGGTGATCTGTTGGTAATCCACCTGCAGGCCTGTTTCTTTCAGGTGCAGTTTGGCTACCTGTAAGGGGGTAGGAGCCATGTCTATCCCCGTAACATCAGCACCCAGAGCAGCCATGCTTTCCGACAAAATACCACCACCACATCCAATATCGATGACCTTTTTCCCTGCCAGTGGTGCCAGTTTATTAACCCATTCCAGACGCAGTGGATTGATTTCATGCAGGGGCCTGAATTCGCTTTTTGGATCCCACCAGCGACTGGCCAGCTGGTCAAATTTACCAACTTCGCCCTGGTCAACGTTACTAAGCCGAGCCATGATTAGGCGACACTCAGCTTCTCTGTGCCTTGTTCACGGCAAGGCATCGGAACGCCACTGTAGCCATTCTACGGTAAGTTTCGATAACGAAGTCCGTGAAATGGCACAGAGAAGCCCGTAGGGAGGATCCAAAATGATCCAGCTCTGCGTTGCGACTCTTGATAAGGGAACAACCATTATCTGCGAGCCGCGCCTTAATCTGAATCATTTTGGGTCCTCTGAGTGTTGCCTAATCATGGTTCGGCTTAGTAAGTGTCTCTGTGGTCATGGTTCTGCCTGTTGGAACGGGTTGTTCTCACTTGTAATAATAACAGGAATGCAGCTATTGAACTATTACTATGCCTAAAGGGCACCTCTATTAATCCATGAATATTCATCTTCCATCCCAGATCGCCCCTCTCTGCGTTAAGGATCTTCGCAATAGCTAGCTATTACGTGCAATCCTTGCCTTGATATGAACAATCTGGAATACAATCTGATCTATCCAGAATTAATAGAGGTGCCCTAAACAAGGTTCGGGTCAGTGTGAGCTGATTTTCTGCTGCCATCCCCGGGCGCGTCGCAGGCAGTCATGCTGGTCAATTTGTGTTAATTCGTGGTCTTCTACCAATTGATTTCCTGCTACCCAGACGTCGGACACCTGTTGCCTGCTAGCAGTATAGACAACCTGTGAAATCGGGTCATAGACCGGCTGGCAGGCGGGGTGGGAGAGATCAATCGCCGTCATGTCAGCCCATTTGCCGACCTCCAGTGAACCGGTGACATCTGCCAGCCCCAATCCTTTTGCCCCACCCAATGTGGCAAGCTCCAGTGCCTGATGGGCAGGCAGGCTTTCGGGGTTGTTGGACACGGCTTTGGCCAGCAGTGCGGCACAGCGCATTTCTTCCACCATATCAAGATCATTATTGCTGGCTGCGCCGTCGGTACCCAGGCCGACATTAATTCCTTTTTCCAGTAGTTTTGACAGCTGACAAAAGCCACTGGCTAGCTTCATATTTGATTGTGGGCAATGTACGGCGCTTATTCCATATTCCGCGAGCAGGTCAATTTCTTCATCTAACAAATGTGTCAGATGTACACCCAGCAGGTTTGGCCCGAGCAGGTTGAGTTCATCCAGGCGTGCAATTGGCCGTTTGCCATAGTTCTTCTGTGAATGTTCTATTTCATGAGCCGTTTCATGCAGATGAATATGCACCGGCAGATCAAGTTCGTCCGACAGCATGCGCACTTTTTCCAGTGGTTGATCAGATACGGTAAACGGGGCGTGTGGAGCCAGTGCGGCGGTGACCAGTTCGACATGGCGTAGTTCATCAAACAGAGCCAACCCCTTGTCGAGGTATTCATCGGCATTCGTTGCCCATTGTGTTGGGAAATCCAGTACGATAAGCCCCGTCACCGCACGCATACCAAGTCGATCAGCAGTGCGAGCCATGATATCGGGAAAGAAATACATATCATTAAAACAGGTCGTGCCACTTAATAGCATTTCAGCTATTGCCAGTTCGACTCCATCCTCGATAAATTTTTCGTCGACCCACTTTTCTTCAGTCGGCCAGATATAATTATTAAGCCAGTCCATCAGTGCCTTGTCGTCTGCCAGGCCACGCATCAAGCTCATTGCCGCATGGGTATGCGCATTGATCAGGCCTGGAATCAGGGTATGTTTATCCAGCTTGATGTACTTTGTTGCCTGATAGCGGTTACTAATAGCATCCGTTGGCAGTATGTCGATAATGCGACTCTGGTTGATGACTATGCTGTGATTCTCGAGGCAGACCTCTTTGGGCACGACAGGAATCAGCCATTTTGGAGAAAGAATGAGATCAACAGTATCCATTTGTTAGCAGCCTGATTGGGGGATGGCTGAGATTACCTGTGATGGGCTTCGCAAGCAAGGAGTCTCATGTCTCAAGTTTCAAGTTTCAAGTTTCAAGTTTCAGGACGAAGGACGAAAGATGGAAATGATTACTCTTTGATCCTTAGTCCTTAGTCATTCGTCTGGTTTTAATGATTTTTCTGTGTTCATCCAGTTCAAACAGGAAATTCACTTTTTCAGGCAGGGTTTCCAGCAGGTGTTCGGTGATACGCTGATAGTGCTGTATAAAGCGCTTTAACTCCTGTTCACACATTAGTTTGTCCGTGCTGGGTGTTGATCCTGACAGTGACCCTCTGAGTTTATTCTCCTGTTCCAGGCGCCATGGGTAAACACAGTCGAAGGAAGGAGCTTTCAGCATAATCCAGGAGTCAATCATGTTGAATAATTCCGGGTAAACATCACGCAGTTGTTGATTTACATACTGTCGCCAGCTTCCACTTGAGTCTTCATTCTTCTCAAGTTCATTGACAGGTTCCCGTAATTCCTCTTCCGACTGAGGCTCGGCGCCCAGACACCAGCCTTCAAATAGAATAACATCAGCTTTTGAAATTGCCTGATCCCATTCTCCCTCTGGAAAACGATCATCAATGGATTTGTCAAAACGCGGGATGGAAGTAGTACCCTTGGTACAGAGGCTTCGTGTCGTGTCAATGGCAAGTTCTACATCATGCGTACCGGGAACGCCCCGGGTAGCCAGAAGAGGGTGTACAGTTTTGGACAGTGTTTCCCTCTGTTGCCGGGTAAGGTAAAAATCATCAATCGATAAGACAACGACGTTTAGCTGATACTTATCACTTAGCACCAAAGCGAGTAGATCAGCCAGCGTGCTTTTACCGGATCCCTGCGCCCCATTGATACCAATTATAATTGTCCTGTCCATGTTTTTTTGTTGTTCTGCGATAGTATCGGCGACAGGGAAGAACCAGCGCTGTGCTTCCTGGACATATTTCTCAGGCAATCGGTGTTGTGTAATAAAGTCGCTAAGGTCCAGATTCTGCATCGGGTTGATCTTTGCTAATAAGGTGGCCAGCAATAAGAATAAGGTTGGTTATCTATCGCCTTCATTATAGTTTACTACTATACTTTACCAGTTTTCTAAATCAGATAATCAAGGTAAGGCATTATGCATTTTCACATACTTCAGCATGTCTCCTTTGAAGGTCCAGCGGCAATAGAGGACTGGATTTATAATGGAAATCATACGTTAACAACTACGAAGTTTTTTCAGGCTGATTCGCTACCAGCACTGGATGATTTTGATTTCCTTGTAGTTATGGGTGGACCTATGGGCGTGGAGGATGTTCGGCGATATCCGTGGCTAGAAGAAGAAAGAAGATTCATTCAGCAGTCCATCGCAGCGGGTAAATATATCCTTGGTATCTGTTTAGGGGCCCAGCTGATTGCTCGTGCGTTGGGCGCAAGAGTGAAAAAGAATCAATACAGGGAGATTGGCTGGTTCAATATCACAATAGACGAAAAAAACCTTTCAAATGTATTAAAAGATGTTTTCCCTCAAAATATGAACGTATTTCACTGGCATGGTGATACCTTTGAGATACCAGATGGTGCCAGACACTTCGCAGCCAGTGAGGCCTGCGAAAATCAGGGGTTTATCCTTGATAACAGGGTGATTGGATTGCAATTTCACATTGAAACAACACGGGATTCTACTGCTTTGCTGGTGCAAAATTGCAGCGATGAGCTGGATGGTTCAACTTATGTCCAGTCTGAAGCTGAGATCCTCGCCGATTCAACAAGATTCAGCGAGGTAAACCACATATTGTTTAGAATGATGGAGAACCTGACAAAACAGGCTTAAATTCCATGCCTTGATATGAACGATTTGGAACGCAATCTGATCTATCCATAATTAATAGGGTGCCCTATAGAATTACGGTATGATTCTTCAGGTAAAGAAATCACTGCAAATGCTAAGATCTCTGCATAGTCAAAAAATAATTCGGATAAATCAAGGTGACACAAGAAGATAACCAGCCCATCCAGGTTCCAACTGGTATTAAACTGCACAAAAAATCCCGTTATCTGGAAATTACTTATCCCAATGGGGATATTTTTAATCTACCCTGTGAATATCTCAGGGCATTTTCTCCGGCCGCGGAAGAAAAGGTTAACAGGGCAATGGGAAGTGTTATTAAAGGGAAAGAAGACGTCAATATTAACGCCATTAATCCCGTTGGTAGCTACGCCTTACAGATCATATTCGATGATGGCCACGAAACCGGTATTTATTCCTGGGCCCGACTCTATGATATGGCAATAAACCTGAAGAGCGACTGGGAAGACCGAGACCCCCCAGTATCTGAAAAGGGCCAGGATGATCAGGACGAGCGGACGATTACCATTCTGTATTTTGCTGCATTGGCAAAACGACTGGGTCTTGAAAGTGAGACGATTAGCTTGCCGGACGAAGTAGCGACCATTGATGACCTTATTCCCTGGCTAATGACACGCCGGGGTGAATGGAAAAAGGCATTGGCCGGAACCCTCAAGATTACAGTAAACCGTCGTTTTGTTGGCATGGCAGATATGATTTGTGACGGTGACGAAATCGCCCTTGTCCTGGTGGCTGAAGAGAACATACGTTAAGGACACCTCAAGGAGTAAAAATGGATATTAATGGTCCAATAAATCTTGCTATAGAAGAAAAATCTGATGGTACGGGCAGCGCTATTCATCTTAGCTTCACTGATATCTTTCGTTTACTCGATCTAGATAAGCAAAAGAACGTACTGGATAATTATCTTGATGATTTACGCAAAAATATTGATATCGAAATGAAGGAGCGTGAGAGACAGGGTATGCTGATGGTGCAGCAGGTCGTGGAACAACTCTATCCGCACATTGTAGCGGGTGAAATTGACCTGGATGAAACAATGATCATTGATATTGTTCAGGATTCAGGTATAAATTTTAATCACTTTACCGGCAATATATAAGGATAGGGAGCCTTTGATATGAAGATTGCAATCATCAGCGGTAGCCACCGCAACAATTCCCAAAGCGAAAAGGTTTCTCGGTTCATTGAAAAGACACTGTCAGGCAAAGAACACTGTAGCGATACCTGGATATATATTCTGGCAAATAATCCATTGCCTCTCTGGGAAGAGGGTATTTGGGATAAAGAACCTGCCTGGGAAGAACGCTTAAATCCAATCCGTCTGCAACTTCAGTCCTGTGATGGACTGGTTATCGTTTCTCCGGAGTGGCATGGTCAGGTCCCTGCCGGGTTAAAGAACTTTTTCCTGATGCTGAGTCGCTTCGATGTGGGTCATAAACCGGCGATGATTGTTACTGTATCGTCAACCGATGGCGGTTCGTATCCGGTCGCAGAATTACGTATGAGTAGTTATAAGAATAGCCGCATTTGTTATATCCCCGAACACGTTATTGTTCGCAATGTTGAGAGTGTACTGAATGAAGATCCGTCGGAAAATAATGAGGCTACTGATGGTTATTTTCGTGAGCGGATAGGTTGGACACTTGACGTGTTGCTGGCATACGCTGGTGCACTGAAGCCTGTCAGGGAGTCGGGTGTTACATTGAATGATATGTTTGGTAATGGGATGTAGGGAATACCAGGGGAAAGAGGAAAGGAAGGTCAAAACCTGGGTCCTGCATCCGTGATGTGACTAATTTTTCTGTAGGTGCGAATTCATTCGCGCTGTTTTTGTCCGAATGAATTCGAACCTACAATTTTCTCTGATCTTGCAGTTGATGTTGATCTTATAATCCCGTTCAGGCTTGTCGAGAAGCGCAGATTGAGTAAACAAATAAAAAAAGATCAGGAAAATATACATGAAACCCAACGATTCAGTCATCGCCATAAAATGGCAAAACAACAACCTGTCGCTACTCGATCAGCGATTGCTCCCGCACAAAGTACTCTGGCTCGATATTACCAATACAGAACAAACTGCAAGTGCCATTCGCGATATGGTGGTTCGAGGAGCACCGGCCATCGGTATTACCGCAGCCTACGGTATCGCTATGGCGGCACGATCACGTTATGAAGAATCGCCAGATAACTGGCAGACATCGATTCAGTCAGATCTTGAGCTGTTGCGGGATGCTCGTCCAACAGCAGTCAATTTGGTCTGGGCTATAAACCGTATGCTTGGAGTATTTGAACGAGTAGAGGGTGACCCGGTACCACTGTTACTTGACGAAGCCAAAGCAATCCACGAAGAAGATATTACCGCCAATCACCGGATGGGCGAACTGGGCGCTGAATTGATAACACCGGGCAAGGGTGTTCTTACACACTGCAATGCCGGCAGTTTAGCGACGGGTGGTTATGGCACAGCATTAGGGGTTATTCGAAGTGCCTGGCAGCAGAAGTGTATCAACGCTGTCTACGCTGATGAAACACGCCCCTGGTTGCAGGGTGCCCGGTTGACGGCGTGGGAATTAATCGAAGATGGTATCCCGACCAGTCTTGTTGTTGAAGGGGCAGCCTCGGCTCTGATGGCCAGTGGTCGGATTGGGTGGATCATAGTGGGGTCTGATCGAATTGCTGCAAATGGAGATGTCGCCAACAAAATTGGCACATGTAATCTCGCTATTATCGCACACTACTATGGCGTCAAATTCATGGTTGTAGCGCCGGTCTCAACCTGTGATCCAAACACGGCATCGGGTCAGGATATCCCAATAGAGAGCCGTGATCCAGATGAGATTCTGTCTCTGGGTGAGCAGAGGATTGCTGCAGCACAAGCCAGCGCCTGGAACCCGGTATTTGATATCACCCCGGCTACACTGATTGATGCGATAGTGACAGAGAAGGGGGTTGTCAGAGAGCCGAACGTAGAGAAGATGCGGGTTCTGTGGGGTTGATCTAGCAATGACCAACACCCTTTCCCCTGCTTTATAAGCATAAAAAAGGCCCTCAAACTGGAGGCCTTTAGCAATACTTCTTAGCTAGTCCCGCCGTTAAGACGAAAGTTTTTCCTTAATTGTGTTAACAACAACATCACTGGATGTTGCATTGACGTCAAGCAGCATGCCTTCATTTTTATAGAAGTCTACCAGTGGGGCGGTCAGTTCGTTGAAAGTATCGAGGCGTTTGGTGATGGCTTCTTCTGTTTCGTCATCGCGCTGAATAGTCGGGCTGCCGCATTTGTCGCAGATACCTTCAACTTTGCTAGGCATGCTCTTGATGTTGTAGATGGCCTGGCATTCAGAGTTGGAACAGGTTCTGCGGGTTGTCAGGCGGTCAAGAATGACGTCTTTCGGCACATTCAGGTTAACGGCAAAATCGAGTGTGATGTTCAGTTTTTCAAGCAGGGTTTTCAGTTCTTCGGCCTGTGGGATGGTGCGGGGGAAGCCATCGAGCAGGAAACCACTTTTGCAGTCATCTTCCAGCAGACGTTCACCCATGATACCCATGATCAGTGAATCAGGCACCAGCTCACCGCGGGTCATGTAACCCTGGGCTTCTTTTCCGAGGTCGGTGCCGTCACGAACTGCACCGCGCAGTATGTCGCCAGTAGAAATCTGTACTGAACCGTCAAGCTGGGTTAAAAGTTTGGCAACAGTGCCCTTGCCAGCACCCGGTGCGCCTAAAAGAATAAGTCTCATGGAATGTCTCCTGTTTTCAGAAATATCTGTAATCGAAAAGGTAAACCCGCCATTTTACCTTTCTTAATCTCTGACGTCATATTTTTCTTTTTCATCTCAGGTAAAGGCCTCATTGGGATTCACAAATCAGCGTAAATCACAAAATCACCCATGTAGATAGCTCAAACTTGCATGAATTTTAACCCAGGCATCAGATAGCTATCTTTTAGCCACAATGATCAGTAATAAATCCTACCATCCCTGTATATTTCGGTAGCCTGAAGGTGTGCATATCTCCTGCCTCTCGTGGTAGAATCTACCCTTTTTATGGGTATTCAAACAAGGGCTCTGGGAAGCTGTGTCCCATGAGGTTTCTACGGTGCCATGAATACCTGATACTGCTGCTCAAACGGTCTATAAATCTGCGGAAAATGCATGGAATCATTCGCTAAGGAAACACTTCTCAGCAACCTCGATCAGGAGATGCGCCAGTCCTATCTGGACTACGCCATGAGTGTCATTGTAGGGCGCGCACTGCCTGATGTACGGGACGGATTAAAGCCGGTACATCGCCGTGTGCTGTATGCCATGCACGAACTCAATAACGACTGGAACAAGCCCTTCAAGAAATCCGCGCGCGTGGTCGGTGATGTGATTGGTAAATATCACCCACATGGCGATACAGCTGTCTATGACACCATCGTTCGTATGGCACAGCCTTTTTCCATGCGTCACATGCTGGTGGATGGGCAGGGAAACTTTGGTTCGGTAGATGGTGATTCACCGGCTGCCATGCGTTATACCGAAATTCGACTGTCGAAAATCGCACACGAATTGCTGGCTGACCTTGATCGTGAAACGGTAGATTTTGGCCCCAACTACGATGAGACTGAAACTCAGCCACTGGTGATGCCAACCCGGGTACCCAATCTGCTGGTCAACGGTTCTGCAGGTATTGCCGTTGGCATGGCAACTACTATTCCTCCACATAATCTACGTGAAGTAGTTAATGCCTGCCTGGCGATGATAGAAGATGAAGATATTGGCCTCGAAGGGCTAATGGAGCATATCTCCGGTCCGGATTTTCCAACCGGAGGGATCATTAATGGTGCTACCGGGATACTGCAGGCCTATAAGACTGGCAGAGGCCGTATACATGTTCGCGCTAAAGTGGATATTGAGCCAATTGGTAAACATGGTGATCGCAAAGCACTGATCATCAGCGAATTACCCTACACAGTAAACAAGGCGAGGCTGCTGGAGAAAATGGCCGTACTGGTGCGTGATAAGAAGATCACCAGTATTTCCGATCTGCGTGATGAGTCTGATAAAGACGGCATGCGCGCAGTGATCGAATTGAAGCGTGGCGAAGTGCCTGAAGTGGTACTGAACAATCTTTACCAGATGACCAGCATGCAGCTGGTGATCGGTATCAATATGGTGGCACTGGTGAATAACCAGCCACGCCTGTTTTCACTGCGCGAGATGCTGGAAGAATTTATCCGTCATCGTCGAGAAGTGGTTACCCGGCGTACTATTTTCGATCTGCGCAAGGCAAGAGATCGTGCCCACCTTCTCGAAGGGCTGGCGATAGCACTCAATAATATCGACCCGATAATTGCTCTGATCAAGGCAGCCACAAACCCGGCTGAGGCGAAAGTGCAACTGCAGGCGAAAGACTGGGAGGCAGGTGTTGTCGCCGGCATGCTTGAACGTGCCAGTTCCAAGATGTCCCGCCCTGACGGTCTGCCAGAAAATGTTGGCATGCTGAATGGGAAGTATCGATTGTCAGAGAAGCAGGCCCAGGCCATTCTTGATCTGCGGCTGCATCGTCTGACCGGACTGGAGCAGGAAAAGATCATCACCGAATACGAACAGGTGCTGGATCGTATTGCAGAGCTACTGGAAATTCTCAATAATTTTGAACGCCTGATGGAGATCATTACCGAAGAGCTGATAGAGATCCGTGATAAATACGCCGATGATCGCCGTACCGAAATCGTTCAGAGCTATGAAGACCTTACCGATGAAGACCTGATTGCCGAGGAGGACATGGTGGTGACAATTTCCCACAGTGGCTATGCCAAGGCACAGCCACTGGAAGATTACAGTGCTCAGCGACGTGGTGGCCGTGGCAAGAGTGCGACGAAAGTGAAGGAAGAAGATTTTGTCGAGACTATGTTTGTTGCCAATACACACGACACAATTCTGTGTTTCTCTACTGTAGGCAAGGTGTACTGGAAAAAGGTATTCATGCTGCCGCAGGCCGGGCGTATGGCACGTGGACGACCATTAAATAATCTGCTGCCGCTGGAAGAGGGTGAGCAGATCACCGCCGTATTGCCGATTCGTGAATATGAAGAAAATAAATATGTATTCATGGCGATGGCAGACGGGCTGGTCAAAAAGACACCACTGGTTGATTTTTCACGGCCCCGAAACAGCGGTATTCGTGCCGTAGACCTGGAAGGTGACAGGCGCCTGGTCGGCGTTGGTATTACTGATGGCAACAAGGATATCCTGCTGTTTTCTAATTCGGGTAAGGCCGTCAGGTTTGATGAAACGACTGTGCGCGCTATGGGCCGGACCGCGCGAGGTGTGCGTGGTATTAAAATGGCAGAGGGAGATGCTGTTATTTCACTGATAATTGTTGACCCGGAAAAAGACTCTGCTAAATCAATACTTACCTCAACTATCCGGGGTTATGGTAAACGCACGCTGCTGGAAAATTACCCGCGCAAAGGGCGTGCGACCAAGGGTGTGATCTCTATCCAGACATCAGATAGAAATGGTGACGTGGTTGCAGCTGAACTGGTTGAGGACAATGACGAAGTGATGCTGATTACCAGTGGTGGTACATTGATTCGTACCCGTATCAGTGAGATATCTGTCATGAGTCGAAACACCCAGGGCGTTCGCCTGATTGGCCTGGGTAAAAAAGAGGATCTGGTCAGCCTTGCCAGAGTGTGTGAGTCAGAAGACGAGAATGCAGACGAGAGTGATGAAGAAGATGATGATTCAGAGGCCAATTCAGTAGATAGTCCATCAGGCGAATGATTTGTCATTGCGAGCGCAGCGCGGCAATCTCCTGGTTAAATTATAAACTTAGAGGTTGTTTCGTCACTTCGTTCCTCGCAATGACAGCACAACAAATTTCACCATTTATTAGATTTGAATATAAGAGAATATCAACATGAGCAGAATTTTTAATTTTAGTCCCGGACCGGCAACTTTACCACTGGCTGTGCTGGAGCAGGCGCAACAGGAAATGACAGACTGGCACGGTGCCGGCATGTCAGTAATGGAAATGAGTCATCGAGGCAAGGAGTTTATATCCATCGCAGAAAAAGCTGAAGCCAGCCTGCGTGAAGTGATGAATATTCCGGAACACTATAAGGTGCTATTTCTGCAGGGTGGAGCATCCAGTCAGTTTGCCATGGTACCGCTGAATCTGATGGGCAAGGCGCGCAAGGCAGATTATTTTGACACCGGTGCCTGGTCTGCCAAGGCAATAAAAGAGGCTGCGCGCTATGGGCATGTGAATATTGTGGCCAGTAGCAAAGATGAATCCTATTCGACCATTCCTGATCGTGTACTCTGGGAGCTCAATGAGAATGCCGCCTATGTGCATTACACACCGAATGAAACGATAGGGGGTCTGGAATTTGACGCCGAACCCGAAACAGGTGATGTACCACTGGTGGCAGATATGTCATCAACCATCCTGTCGCGCCCGATAGATGTGGATAAATATGGAATCATCTATGCCGGCGCACAGAAGAATATCGGCCCGGCAGGCCTCACGATTGTTATCGTGCGCGAGGATCTGGTCGGCCATGCGAGTGCGAATACGCCCGCCATGATGGATTACGCTGTACACGATAAGGCCGAGTCCATGTATAACACGCCGCCTACTTTTGCCTGGTATGTAGCCGGCATGGTGTTCGACTGGCTACTGAAGAACGGTGGCCTGTCGGCTATGGCCGAGATCAACGAGCGTAAAGCATCTGCACTGTATGACTGTATCGACAATTCCGGCGGTTTTTATACAAACCCGGTCGACAAGATTTACCGTTCCTGGATGAATGTACCATTTGTCATGGCGGATAGCGGCCAGGATGCAGCATTTCTTGCCGGTGCCGCTGAGGCAGGACTGGTTCAGTTAAAAGGCCACCGCTCCGTCGGCGGCATGCGCGCCAGCATCTACAACGCCATGCCGGAAGAAGGCATACAGGCACTGATTAGCTACATGCAGGATTTTCAGAAAAAAAATGGTTAAAGATCGTTTTACGGTTTGCGTTTTACGTATTACGGGAAAACATAAACCGTAAAACGTAATACATAAAGGATTAATATGCACAAGATACAGACATTAAATAACATCTCTCCGGCTGGGCTGGAAAAACTGCCGAAGACCCTATATGACTTTGGTCCAGATGTTGAGAATCCTGAGGCCATTATTCTGCGTTCTTTCAAGATGCACGATATGGAGATTCCGGAATCACTGCTGGCAGTTGGGCGCGCTGGGGCGGGTGTGAATAATATACCGGTTGATAAATTGACTGAAATGGGAATTCCCGTTTTCAATGCGCCGGGGGCCAATGCCAATGCTGTTAAAGAACTGGTGGTTGCCGGTCTGTTGCTGGCTTTTAGAAATATTACACCTGCCTGGGATTACGTTCGTGGTCTGGATGGCATTGATGCAGCAGCCATGTCAAAGGCGGTTGAAGAAGGAAAGAAAAGATTTGCCGGTTATGAGTTACCAGGCCGCACAATTGGTGTAATTGGTCTGGGCGCAATTGGCCGCTCCGTGGCCAACGTCTGCCTGACTTTGGGAATGAATGTTGTTGGCTATGACCCCAGCCTGACGGTAGAGGGCGCCTGGAAGCTGTCTTCAGAGGTGGAACGAGCCAATAGCCTCGAATTATTGCTCAATAAAGTTGATGTTGTCACATTCCACGTTCCATTGATTGATGTTACACGAAACATGATCAACGATGAAAGGCTGGCTATGATGAAGCCTGGTTCGGTAATACTTAATTTTGCTCGTGATGGTATTGTTGATGACGCGGCAGTATGTCGTGCGATAGAAGCAGGCCGCATTCAATCCTATGTCTGTGACTTTCCCAGCCCCGAACTGGCAGGCTGTGACAAGGTCATAGCATTGCCTCATCTTGGTGCGTCAACCACTGAAGCAGAAGACAACTGTGCCATCATGGTAGCGAATCAGCTGCGGGACTTCATTGAAAATGGCAATATTACAAATTCTGTCAATTTCCCTGATGTGCAGATGGCAAAAGAAGCCGTCAACCGCCTGGTCGTGACGCATGCAAATATACCGAATATGCTGGGGCAGATTTCTACCGTACTGGCTGAGAATGAAATCAATATCCGCGAGATGATTAACCAAAGTCATGAAGATATAGCCTACACCCTGGTCGATACGGATAGCGTCATTCCTGATGATGCAATGAAGGCCGTTAGAAATATAGAAGGTGTAAAAAAGGTACGTGTGGTTTAAGGAACCTCTGGTATGCTCGGCATATGAGTACATCTGCGAAAGATTTGAAACAACTGCGCGAGCGCATTGATGCGCTGGATGAGAAGATTCTCAACCTGTTTAATGAGCGGGCAGGGATCGCTATTGATGTGGCTGAAGCAAAACGTACACAGGGTGAAACAGGAAGTTTCTACCGGCCTGAACGTGAGGCGGATGTATTGCATCATGTCGTTGAGAAAAATAATGGTCCGTTAAATGACAATGATGTAGCACATTTGTTCCGTGCCCTGATGTCTGCCTGTCTTTCTGCTGAGGCCCCACTGACTGTGGGTTTTCTCGGCCCGGAAGGAACCTACTCACATGCTGCTGCACTAAAGCACTTTGGTTATGCAATAAATATTAAACCTTTATCCACTATAGATGATGTGTTTCGCGAAGTGGAGGCGGGGACTGCTAACTTTGGTGTTGTGCCGATAGAAAATTCAACTGAAGGAGTGATCAGCAATACGCTGGACAATTTTATTGATTCTATACTTAAAGTTTGTGGTGAGGTTTCTCTGCGTATTCACCATCATCTGCTGACAAAATCAGCTTCCTTACAGACTATCACTCATGTCTATTCACACCAGCAGTCACTGGCTCAGTGTAGAAGATGGCTGGCGGCAAATCTGCCGCATGTGGAACAGGTAAATGTGAGCAGCAATGCCGAGGCAGCAAGACGCGCGGCAGAAGATTCCACAGCTGCAGCGATTGCCGGTGAGCAGGCCGGTGAGCTGTATGAACTGGCATCACTCGTTTCCAATATTGAGGATGACCCGAATAATACCACGCGTTTTCTGGTAATAGGTAAGATCGATACCAGTGCCACCGGTGAAGACAAAACCAGCATCATGGTTTCCAGCCAGAATGAGGCGGGGGCCCTGTATAAATTACTGGCACCGTTGGCGCGCCACAGGGTCAGTATGAGTAAAATTGAGTCGCGGCCTTCACATAGCGGCTTATGGGAATATGTCTTTTTCCTTGATCTCGACGGACACATTTCTGAGCCAGCGATTGCTGAAGTGCTGGAAGAAATTGGCCAGCAGGCAGTGATGCTTAAGCTACTCGGTTCCTACCCGAAATCTGTACTCGATTTGTGAACGTGAATATCTCTGATCTGGCCACCCCGGGTGTTCGAAAAATTACCCCCTATCAACCCGGCAGACCGGTAGAAGAGGTGGCCGCTGAGTTTGGCATAGCCAGACCCGTCAAGCTGGCATCCAATGAGAATCCTCTGGGGCCTTCGCCACAAGGCATTAAGGCCATGCAGACAGTCCATAATCTGGCGCGCTACCCTAATGGCAATGGTACTGGATTAAAAGAGAGGATTGCTACTCGCCATGATCTTGATGTAGCTTGCATCACGCTGGGTAATGGATCCAATGATATCCTTGAATTTGTTTGCCGGGCATTTGTGAACCCGGGTGATGAGGTGATCTTCAGTCGTCATGCCTTTGCAGTTTATCCTCTGGCAACACTGGCTGTAGGGGGCACGCCGGTAGAAACTCCGGTACTTAACTGGGGCTGTAAGCTTGAGGCTATGCTGCAGGCTGTGACGGATCGCAGTAGAGTGATTTTTATTGCCAACCCCAACAATCCCACTGGCACCTGGCTGGCAGCAGCAGAGTTGAAGTCGTTTCTTGCCGAAGTTCCTGATCACGTGATTGTTGTGATTGATGAAGCCTATGCAGAATATGTCACCGGTAGCGCTTATCCTGATTACCCGGACTGTACACAGTGGCTGAATGATTACCCAAATCTTCTGGTGACCCGCACCTTTTCCAAGATATTCGGCCTGGCAGGTTTGCGTGTCGGCTATGGTGTGTCATCTCCCGAGATTGCTGATTACCTTAATCGTGTGCGCCAGCCTTTTAATGTAAATACTCTGGCCCAGGTGGCTGCGGCAGCGGCCTTAGATGACGATTCACATATCAGGCAAAGTAGAGAAATGAATCTATCAGGGTTAACGTATTTAACGGATGCCTGTAAATCGAGGGGGCTAAGTTATATCCCTTCGGCAGGTAATTTCCTGGCCATTGATTTTTCACGACCCGCGCAGGATTTATTTGAGGCGATGATGCAGCAGGGGGTGATTGTCAGACCGATTGCAAATTATGGTATGCCGGATTTCCTAAGGGTAACAATCGGTTCTGAAGATGAAAATCGACGATTTATCGAAGTGTTGGACAGGGTATTAGAGACAGGAGTATTAAAAGCGAATGTCTGAATGCAGCCTTGGACACGTCGTTATCATAGGAGTCGGTCTGATCGGTGGTTCTCTGGCGCGTGTGCTCAAAGCTCACGATGCGGTTAGCCAGATCACCGGTGTGGCACGTAGTCAGGAGACATTGGATCTGGCTTTGCAACTTGGCGTGATTGATAAAGCAGAAAGCGATCCGGTGCAGGCGATGAAAGATGCTGATCTGGTGGTACTGGCTACACCGGTATCGACTATAGGGCCAATACTAAGTGCAATTGCCGATGTTATTCCTGCACATTGTGTGGTCACCGATGCAGGCAGCGTCAAAGGCAGTGTGGCCACGGCTGCCCGAGAGGCCCTGGGTGATAAGATCGACTGTTTCGTACCCGGGCATCCGATTGCCGGCACAGAGAATTCCGGTGTCGCCGCTTCATATGCCGATTTGTTTGTTGATCACCGGGTGATTCTTACACCGCTGCCCGAAAATGCCGAGACAGACATTCAGCTGGTGCAGGCGATGTGGGAGGTCTGTGGCGCCAGGGTGGTCAGGATGTCGCTGGAAGACCATGATGCGATGCTAGGGGCGACCAGCCATCTACCCCATTTACTGGCCTATGCACTGGTGGATTTCCTCTCCCAACAGGATCGCCACGAAGAAATATTCACCAATACAGCCGGTGGCTTTAAAGCTTTTACCCGCATAGTTGCCAGTAGCCCTGTTATGTGGCGCGATATCTGCCTGGCCAACCGGCATGAACTGATTCCATTACTCAAGTCGATGGAGCAGCAGCTGGCCGGCTACAGAGAGTTGCTGAAAAATGCTGATGGCGAGCAGTTGCAGCAGGCATTCCAGCGTGCCAAAAAAGCGCGTGATAAATTACCCGATGTCACAAAGGTGGGAAATGATGAGTAGTCCCTGTTTGTGGAGTAACGGGTGAGTAAACGCTTCAAGATTAGTCCCGGTGGGCAATTAGCAGGCAGCATTCGTATTCCAGGTGATAAATCCATTTCACATCGATCGGTGATATTGGGCGCGCTGGCAGAGGGGATCACCCATGTCAGCGGTTTACTGGAAGGTGAGGATGTTCTGGCAACGATTACTGCCTTTCGTGCAATGGGCGTCAACATTGAGGGACCGGATGAAGGCCGGCTGGTAATCCGCGGGATGGGTCTACACGGACTGAGCCAGCCGCAGCATGACCTGGATATGGGGAATTCAGGCACAGCGATGCGTTTGTTGTCAGGTCTGTTAAGTGGGCAGCCGTTTCCCTCGTGTCTAAGCGGTGACAAGTCTCTGTCCGGCAGGCCTATGCGCAGAGTTGTCGATCCATTGACCGAAATGGGTGCGCAGATCAGTACCGCTAAAGGCGGTACCCCGCCTTTGCAGATTAATCCTGCTAACGGCTTGCGAGGCATCCATTATCAGATGCCAATGGCCAGTGCACAGGTAAAATCCTGCCTGTTACTTGCAGGTCTATATGCCGAAGGCAAGACCTGTATTACTGAACCTGCCCCAACCAGAGACCACACCGAGCGTATGTTGCGAGGTTTTGGATATCCCGTTACCAGTGACGGCCCCAGGGTGTGTCTGGAACCGGGTTTTCGTCTGACAGCGACCGATATGGCAGTGCCGGGAGATATTTCTTCTGCTGCATTTTTTATTGTTGGTGCATCCATAGCACCAGGCTCACGGGTCGAGATTAAGAACGTCGGTATCAATCCAACACGAACGGGAATTCTCTTCATTTTAAAGCAGATGGGTGCGGATATAGAACTGAAGAATGAGCGAACTGTAGGCGGTGAGCCGGTAGCAGATCTGATTGTTCAGTCTGCCCCACTGCATGGGATTCATATTGATGAAGCGCACGTGCCGCTTGCCATCGATGAGTTTCCAGCCATTCTTATTGCTGCTGCTGTGGCCAGTGGTGAAACCATTCTTAGCGGGGCAGCAGAACTCAGGGTGAAGGAATCTGACCGCATTGCAGCGATGGCCAGGGGTCTGACCAATATAGGCGTCGATATCACCGAAACAGCAGACGGGATGCGCGTGCAGGGTAGTCAGATTCAGGGTGGCACGGTAGACAGCCATGGCGACCATCGTATAGCCATGGCCTTTGCTATGGCAGGACTGATGAGCAACACGGAAATTGTTATTGATGATTGCGACAACGTTGCTACATCGTTTCCTGATTTTCATTCTCTAGCTGCAAGTTGTGGCCTGGAAATAACGGTTATATAGCTAATGACTGACATTCCGGTGATTACCATTGATGGCCCCAGTGGCTCTGGCAAGGGTACGGTCAGTCAGCAACTGGCGACGAGTCTGGGCTGGCATTATCTCGATTCTGGAGCCATTTATCGGGCCTTGGCCTATGCAGCCAGGCTGGCAGGTCTGGAATTGAGTAAGGATAAGGAAAAAATTGTTTCGTTGGCGCAAGAGCTAAAGCTTGCTTTTAAGCCTGCCGCTGACGGTGGTGCGGATGTGCTGCTTGCCGGGACAGATATATCATCCTCGATACGTACTGAAGAATGTGGCGCGATGGCCTCAAAGCTGGCTGCCGATGGTGATATCCGCGCAGCTCTGCTACAACGGCAGCGAGATTTTCGCCAGCCACCCGGGCTGGTTGCCGATGGCCGGGATATGGGGACAGTGGTCTTTCCGGATGCAACACACAAGTTTTTTCTCACTGCTTCCGCTCAAATAAGGGCAGAACGACGATTTAAGCAGTTGAAGAATAAAGGAATAAATGATAGCATCCCGCGTCTTTTTACGGTGATTTCTGAGCGCGACGCACGTGATGCGGAACGCACGAATTCTCCTTTGATTCCCGCAGCAGACGCGATTGTGCTGGATACGTCCGATATGAGCCTGGAACAGGTGATCGGGCAAGTCAGGCAGCAAGTCGGGTACCAGAGTCTGTAACGATTAGTCTATTCGCCTTTGGGCGTTGCTGGTCAGCGGATAACATTAACCAATGCCTACTAATACTCTGTGGGCCGTGCCCGATGCAATCAAACCGAGTTGTATTTAAACCATGAGTGAAACATTTGCTGAATTACTGGAACAGAGCCTGTCAAAGGCGGAGATGCGTTCCGGAGAAGTAACGATCGGACAGGTCGTTGATGTCAATGATGATTATGTAATCGTCAATGCCGGCCTGAAGACCGAGGGTGAAATCCCTGCGGGTGAATTCAAGGATGCCGATGGTGTACTGACAGTAAAAATAGGCGACGACGTAGAAGTTGCTATCGAATCAATTGAAGACGGCACAGGCTCTACCCGCCTGTCCCGTGAAAAGGCTATCCGTGTGCGCGCATGGGAAGATCTTGAGAAAGACCACGAGAAAGATGTCATTGTCATCGGTCGTATCACCGGTAAGGTCAAAGGTGGTTTTACAGTTGGCCTTGGCACTATCCGAGCCTTCCTGCCAGGTTCATTAGTTGACGTACGTCCAGTTAAGGATGCTACCTACCTCGAAGGGAAAGATCTGGAATTCAAGATTATCAAGATCGATCGTCCGCGTAATAATGTTGTTGTTTCCCGTCGCGCCGTGGTTGAGAAAGAGCTGACTGCAGAACGTGATGCACTACTGGAAAACATGGAAGAAGGTCAACTGGTCAAGGGTGTTATCAAAAACCTGACCGATTACGGTGCATTCGTCAATCTTGGCGGTATCGATGGTCTGCTGCATATCACAGACATCTCCTGGAAGCGTGTCAAACATCCTTCAGAAGTACTCAGCGTTGGTGATGAAATTGAGGCACGCGTGCTAAAGTTTGATAAGGAACGTAACCGTGTTTCACTTGGCCTCAAACAGACAGAAGAAGATCCATGGGGCGATCTACCGCGTCGTTATCCTCGTGATACACGTATCATCGGCAAGGTCACAAACGTTACCGATTACGGTGCATTTGTAGAAATTGAAGATGGTGTAGAAGGCCTGGTCCACGTTTCAGAAATGGACTGGACCAATAAGAATATTCATCCTTCCAAGGTTGTTCAGGTAGGTGATGAAGTTGAAGTTATGGTTCTGGACATTGATGCAGAGCGCCGTCGTATTTCTCTCGGCATGAAGCAATGTTCAACCAATCCATGGGAGGCTTTTGCCGCCACCCACAACAAAAATGACAAGGTATCAGGTAGCATCAAGTCCATTACCGATTTTGGTATTTTTGTTGGTCTGGAAGGTGCAATTGACGGTCTGATTCATCTCAGCGACCTGTCATGGGAGCGCACTGGTGAGGAAGTCGTGATGGATTTCAAAAAGGGTGATGAAGTAGAAACTGTCATTCTTGCTATTGATGCAGAACGTGAGCGTATTTCACTGGGACTAAAACAGGTTGAAGGCGATCCTTTCACCAGCTTTGTTGCCGAGCACGGGAAGGGCGCTGCTGTTAAGGGTATCGTAGAAAGCGTTGATACCAAGGGAGCAGTCATTAAACTGGCTGATCTGGTTACTGGTTATCTGCGTGTTTCCGAGATATCACAGGATCGGGTTGAAGATGCGCGCAGTGTACTCAATGAAGGTGATACTATCGAAACTAAAATCACCAGCATAGATCGCAAGAGTCGCAGGATTTCTCTTTCCATAAAAGCACTTGAAGCAGAGGCAGAAAGCGAGGCGGTACGCGAATACTCAGCAAAACCAGCTGGCGGTATGGCCTCACTTGGTGATAAGCTGAAGGAACAGTTGTCAAAAAAATAAACGACATTAGGGGCGGATGACGGCGATGACTAAATCAGAACTTATTGATTCACTCTCGGCTGACCAAAATCAGCTTGGCTATCGTGATGTTGAACTGGCAGTTAAAGTAATTCTTGAATGTCTGACTAGCGCGCTATCCAGCGGCGAAAGAATCGAAGTGAGAGGTTTCGGCAGTTTTACTTTGCATCATCGTCGAGCGCGTGTAGGTCGCAACCCTAAAACGGGTAATTCTGTGACTGTGCCGGATAAGCATGTGCCGCACTTTAAGCCTGGCAAAGAGCTACGTCAGCGAGTTGACATAACCTGATTATTGATTGACACAAACCACTCAAAACCCGCCACTTGCAGTAACGGCGGGTTTTTTAATGCCATTTTCCCCCCGTACGGGTAGAATGCTTATGGATTCTGTAAGGAAGATGACATGAAGCTGTTCATATATTTACTGCTGTTCATAGTTATTGTGGTTATTGGACTCACATTTTCCCTAAAAAACCCGCAACTGGTTGAGCTCAATTACTACCCGGATATAGCCATATCTGCGCCGCTAGCTGTTGTCCTGCTGGTGACTTTACTGCTGGGAATGTTGATTGGCATGCTGATGACCTTAATGTCGCAGCTACGTAAGTATCGGGAATTACAGCGGGCAAAAAAAGAAATTCGGAAACTGAGTAAAGAGCTTCAACAACAAAGCTCCTTATCTACCAGGGATTCTATCTGAAGTGTTTGATGTCGCATGGCTGTTATTACTGCTGCCTGTTGCCGTAATTTCTGGCTGGATTGCCGCTCGTCAGGACCAGCGATCAAAAAAACGCAAGGGTACAGGTGAAATCCCTTCGGATTACTTCAAGGGTCTAAATCTCCTGCTCAATGAGCAGCCGGATAAAGCCATTGAGGTTTTCATCAAGGTGCTGGAAGTTGATACAGAAACAGTCGAAACGCACCTGATGCTAGGCAACCTTTTTCGTCGCAGAGGCGAGATCGAGCGTGCAACAAGAATTCACCAGAATCTGATTGCAAGGCCAAAACTGGATCACCATCAGCGCAGTCAGGCACTGTTTGAACTGGCGCAGGATTACCTGAAGGCAGGTTTGCTGGACAGGGCCGAGAACCTGTTACTTGAATATGCCGAAATTGAGAAAGACCCTGAGCCTGCCTTGCGCCAGTTGCTTTATGTTTATCAGCAGGAAAAAGAATGGGATCAGGCGATTGCTACAGCGAAACGTTTTGCCAGGGCTAGCGGTGAATCGGCCGATGAAATGATTGCCCATTTTCTCTGTGAACAGGCAGAGGACGAAATCGGCAGGAACAACCCCGAGCAGGCAAAAGCCTTACTGAAGAAAGCCTTATCAAAGGATCCTGACTCAGTAAGGGCGAATATTCTGCGTGGCCAGATCGCGCGGGATGCGGGAGACTGCAAAAAAGCTATTCGCTACTGGAAAAAGATAGAAAACCAGGATCGAAGATATTTACCTGAAGTGCTGGGCCAGCTATCCGAGTGCTTTAAAGAAACCGGAAATCAGGATGGTTGGCTGCAGCTCTTAAATAAAGCACTGGAAAAAGATCGCGCAATCCCGGTCATGTTAAAACTGGCAGAAGAGATCGAAGCAAGTGAGGGCTCGTCGGCGGCCCGTGAATTTGTAATTGAAGAGTTGCGTCAGCAACCGTCCATGCGCGGCCTGTCCCGTATGATTCACCTTTCAGCCGTGCAGGCCGATGGTCAGTCGAAGTC
>VAOU01098755.1_pt1 | contig 23671 bp, 22 predicted proteins | sample 3393871 | NCBI WGS metagenome assembly VAOU01 (sample SAMN08290440, study PRJNA428436) | hydrothermal vent metagenome | isolation source: Deep-sea hydrothermal vent chimney | place: Atlantic Ocean: South-mid Altantic Ridge | depth 1820 m m
AAAAGGCATCCGTATTATGATGAAAAATTACCGGGAACTACCCTCCGAACCGGAAAAGAATGTGGCAGGCGTGGTGGCACTGGCCATGATTGAAAATAAGCAGCCCGGTTTTGGCATTCTCATCGAAATGGAAAAAGGCATTCTTCCGGGAAGCGGAATGGGATCCAGTGGCGCCAGTGCAGGCGGAGCAGCTTATGGCATCAACAAACTGCTCGGCGAACCATTTGGAAAAGCAGAACTGGCACAATTTGCCATGCTGGGCGAAGCGTTGGCCTCGGGCGTAGCACATGCCGACAATGTAGCACCCAATTTGTTCGGCGGCTTTACGCTGGTGCGCAGCACCAGGCCACTTGACGTGATACCCCTGCATACCCCCGAAAAGCTCTCGGTAAGCCTGATTCATCCGCTGATTGAAGTGAAAACCAAAAATGCCCGGAATATTTTGAAAAAATCACTTCTGTTAAAAGATGCCGTAATTCAGTGGGGCAATGTGGCCGGACTCGTTAGCGGACTTTTTATGGAAGATTTCGACCTGATTGCCCGCTCGATGCATGATGGCATTGTGGAGCCTGTCCGCTCATTACTCATTCCGATGTTTGATGAACTAAAACAGGCTGCACTAAATGCCGGGGCTCTCGGATGTAGTATTTCCGGCTCCGGGCCTTCTGTTTTTGCTCTTTCAGCCGACCTGGCTACAGCCGAGGAAGTCACCGGGGCCATGCGAAACATTTATGCCGGAACGGATGTGCCTTTCGAGACATTCACCTCCGGTATTGATAAACAGGGATGCCGGGTGTTAAATCAAAGGTGATTGAAGAATTTTGAAATCATAAATGACGACAAATTGTAAAATTATAAACAGATGAAATTTTTTTGATGCACAAAAAAAAGATGGCCTTTTCATTTGCGATTTGCTACATATTGTGTAGCTTTGTGCAAACAAAATAATAATGATAAAATGACATATAATTATATTGAAGATTATCTGACCGTAATACAATCTAAAGGCAGATATTCCGTGACACTAAACGAATTGAAAGCTAAATTTGACACTTCCGAAAAGGCTGTTCTCCAAAACATATACAGACTAAAAAGCAAAAATCAGCTTGCGCAGGTTCGTAAGGAATTTTATGTGATAATTCCGCCCCGATACTCCAATAGAGGGATGGTGCCACCCACGCTGTTCATAGGTGATATGATGAAGTTTCTAAATAGAAATTATTATGTTGCACTTCTGTCTGCCGCAGCTTTGCATGGTGCCGGTCATCAGCAACCCATGGAATTTCAGGTGATGACAAAAAAACCACCATTGCGAAGTATTAAAAATCAAAAACTGACCATCAGCTTTTTTACCAAAGGGAAATGGGAGAAAGACCAAATCATAGAAAAAAAAACAGAAACAGGTTACATTAATGTTTCAATTCCTGAATTGACTGCATTTGACCTTGTTTATCACAATAAGAAAACAGGTGGTCTGAATCGCATCATCCCAATTCTTGAAGAGCTGACAGAGAGCATGAAGCCAATGCGGCTGGCAAGGGTAGCCAAAAGCCAAAAGACTCCGACAATACAACGACTGGGGTACTTATTAAGCGAAATGGGTAATGACATTCTCACCAACCCGCTTTCCAGGATAGTGGAGAATATAAATGCACAAGAAATACCCCTGGCACTTGCTCATAAAGTCCGGACAGGTAAGGTAGATGAGAAGTGGAAAATAATCGTCAACACCGAGCTTGAGTTCTGATGCTGCCAAGAATATACATAGAAGAATGGAAAGAATTTGCTCCCTGGCCTGAAGATGCACAAGTAGAGCAAGACCTGATAATCGGAAAGGCTCTGTTGGAACTATTCTCTGACACGTTCCTGCAAAAGCGATTGGCTTTCAGGGGAGGAACAGCATTACATAAAATATTCCTGAAACCGCAGGTTCGGTATTCAGAAGATATCGATCTGGTACAGATAAAAGCCGAACCTATTAAAGAAACGCTTAATGCAATTAGAAAACAACTCGATTTCCTTGGCAAACCGGCTTTTAAGCAAAAAGCCAATAACAACACACTGATTTACCGTTTTACATCTGAGATTCCTCCTGTAATAAACCTGCGGCTGAAAATTGAAATCAATTGCCGGGAGCATTTCACTGTATTGGGATATAAAAGTATTGGGTACAAGATGGAGAACACTTGGGCAAATGGTTCCTGTAACCTCACCTCTTTTGATGTTGAAGAAATGTTGGGAACTAAATTGCGCGCACTTTATCAGCGTAAAAAGGGACGCGATCTGTTTGATTTGTACCATTCCCTCACAAACTTGGAGTTGGACACACACCTTCTTGTAAAATGCTATAAGGAATACATGGCATTTTCGGTAGATAAGCCACCAACAAAAAAGCAGTTTCTTTTGAATTTGGAACAAAAGCTGGAAGACCCTGATTTTGAAGGAGATATTTACGCCCTGTTACGCCCTGGTGTGGAATATGACCAGACCAAAGCTTATGAATTAATAAAAACAGAATTGATAGAAAAGATTTGACATATCTTCTAAACTTATTAACCAATGAAATATTACAGTACAAACCATAAATCGGAAAAGGTATCTTTTAAGGAAGCCGTGCTACAGAGTATGGCCGGAGACAAAGGATTGTATTTTCCGGAAATGATCCCTACTCTTTCCGATAATTTTTTTGGAAAACTTTCCGACATGTCTCTGAGTGAAATAGGTTTTCATTTCCTGAAGCCTTATGTTGCCGGTGCTTTACCGGATGCTGAACTGAAAGATGTCATGGAAGATGTTTTTTCTTTTGATATTCCTCTGGTTGAGGTGGAGCCTGACAAATTTGCATTGGAACTTTTCCATGGTCCTACACTGGCTTTTAAAGATGTGGGTGCCCGGACGCTGGCACGTTTTCTGTCCAAATTTTCAACAACCCGTAAAACAACCATTCTTGTGGCTACTTCGGGCGATACGGGCAGCGCCGTGGCTCATGGGTTTTTTGATATGTCTAATATTGATGTGGTGGTGTTGTTTCCTAAAAACAAAGTCAGCAAACTTCAGGAAAAGCAATTTACCACCCTGGGGAAAAACGTTATGGCGTTGGAAGTGAACGGGACCTTTGATGACTGTCAGCGGATGGCAAAAGCTGCTTTAGTTGATGAGGGATTGAAAAAGCGGATGTACTTGTCCTCGGCCAATTCCATCAATATTGCCCGGTTGTTGCCCCAGGCTATTTACTATTTTTACGCTTTTGGTCTGCTTAAAAGCAGAGAAAAACCTGTCGTTATTTCTGTTCCCACCGGAAACCTCGGCAACCTTACCGCCGGTTTGCTGGCCAAAAAATCCGGTCTTCCTGTAGCACTTTTTGTGGCTTCCGGCAACCGCAACAATGTCTTTCAGGAATATCTCGAAACGGGCGTATTCAGGCCGAGGGCATCGGTTCCCACGCTTTCCAATGCTATGGATGTGGGAGATCCCAGTAATCTCGTTCGTATTCAGGAGCTTTATGGCCACTCGTTTGAAGCAGCCCGGAAGGACATCTCACCGTATCATTTCTCAGATGAGCAGACCCGCCGTGCAATAGCGGATGCTTACAAGCGGGCGCATTATATTTTAGATCCGCACGGCGCAGTGGCTTATCTCGGATTGTCTGCTTACATGAAAGAAAAAAATGTTACGGGAATATTTCTCGAAACGGCGCATCCGGCAAAATTTTACCAGACTGTCGAACAGGAAATTCCTGTGAAAGTGGAAATCCCTAAACGGCTGGCAAAGAGTCTGCATCTCCCGAAACAATCCGTGGAAATTGGTAACCGGCCGGAGGATTTGAAAAGGTTCCTGTTGGAACGGTAACGGAAATTTTTTTACCTCTCACTTTTGCCTTTTCCTTCCGGCGGTTTTTCCTCAAAATCCAGAGCGATGGAGTTCACACAATAGCGCAGGCCGGTGGGGCGGGGGCCATCGGGAAACAAGTGACCGAGGTGGCCGCCACAATGGGCACATTTTATTTCAACACGCTTCATACCGTAGCTTGTGTCGCGTACTTCGATGATGTTATTGTTGTTTGCCGGAGCATAAAAACCTAACCATCCCGAACGGGAATTGTATTTGGTATCCGAGGTAAAAAGTAAAGCACCGCAGGCTGCGCAATAGTAGTTACCGTCTTTTTGGTTATGGCAATATTTCCCGGTAAACGGTGGCTCGGTACCGCATTGGCGCAGTACCTGATATTGTTGAGGGTCGAGCTTTTCGGCCCATTCTTTTTCGGTGTGTTTAATTTTTGTCATGGTTGTATCGCTGTTTTGCCCCGGGCGTTTGAAAACATAAAAATTACGAAAAGGAGAAGTAGTGTCTTTTTCATAAGCTTCGTCAAAAATAGACATTTCGGCTGGTTTTGCCGTCATGTCCTTTTCAACTGTATTTCATACAAAACGACCTATTTTCATTTCCCTAAATAATTATACTTTTACAAGCCGAAAATCCGAAGTAAATCGGATTGTAAAAAAAGAAGTTGCTGAAAAATGGTAAAACAAAAGAAATCATTGTATAACAAGACTGTACCCAAGTTTATCAGAAGACCTGTTCGTAACCGGCAACTCAAAAAAACTATCCTTGATTATTATTCCTCTCTCCCTGCGGAGTCTGTCAACAAAGAAGAAAGGGCTGCGCTTAGTTATCTTAGAGACAATAAATTGTGTGTCTTTCCTTATCCGTTTCAACATAATTATAAGCGCGAAAACATTTCAGTATATAAAGATGAAGCCTTAGGCCTAAAATATATTTTGACCGATGGGAAACGCTTATACTTCAGGCGAAAATCCTCTTCGCGTGGAATAAGAAGGAACTACAATTATCTTTTAATGGAGCAGGATTTAAACTCTCCCCATTGTTATCTGAATGATAATTTTGATGTTGAAAATAACGATATATTGGTTGATGTGGGCGCTGCAGAAGGTAATCTGGCATTGTCGGTAATTGAGAAAGTGAGAAAAGTGTATTTGTTTGAAACCGATGAAAACTGGATTGAAGCGCTAAAAGCCACTTTTGCACCCTGGAAAGACAAAGTTGAAATTGTCAATAAGTTTGTTTCGGACATAAATGATGAGAGAACTGTTTCACTGGATCAATTTTTCAAAGGCCGTGAGATATATTCTTTTTTGAAAATTGATGTGGAAGGAGCGGAAAATGAGGTTTTGAATGGTTGTGAAACATTTCGGTCTTCCGATGTGCCGTGTAAAATTGCTGTGTGTTGTTATCATAAACCCAATGATGAGCATCTGTTTAATGAGCGATTATTGAAGAGAGGCTTTTCCACCTCCTTTTCTCACGGCTACATGATTTTTGATGAGCCTAAAACTTTTTTTCCGCCCTATCTGCGAAAAGGTATTCTTCGGGGTAAAAAGAACAATAGAGGAATTGATTAAGCATTAAAACTCTCCTATTCGGATTTGTCCTCACGCCTTTCTTACATTAGTAGATGTAACTGGCGGATTTAAGGTAATTGGATTAGATGAAGTCAGGGAGCAATTTTCTAATGCAACTAAGCTGTATCCGGAATTCGACTTCTTACTCGTCTCAGAATCTCCTGCTCCGAAATACCACCTGTCAAAAGTTTTTCTTACAGATTTATTTATAAATTTGTTCTCTCAATTAAATCTTCGGAAAAGGAATACATTTCATGAAAAAAAAATCCAAATTCTCTTTTTTGATTTTGTGGTCGTTGGCCTTATTGGTACTCTGGCCATTTCAGTCTGCCATGAGCCAGCTTCCCTGTACCATCATTTCCAGCGCTACTTCGCCGGTGTGTTATGATGCCCCTTTTACATTGTCGGTTCCGGCCCGGGCCGGACTGAAATACAAGTGGTCCACGGGAGATACGACGGCTTCTATAACAGTTCGTTTGACCGCTCCTGCCGATTTCACGGTAACGGTAACCGATCCTGCTTTGGGTACAGTATGTACCAGCCAGCCGTTCCACATGGATGTGCGGCAGAAAATAAATATCAATTTCAAACAACTGCAGCTTACCTGTACCGATGCGAGTCAGGATATTGGGAATACGGCGCAGGTGAAAGCCACAGCCTCCGGTGGTTATCCTGCCTCCGAGTACAAATATTTCTGGCAGGTGAAACCCATTCAGATTTCTCCCGGCGACCCTTCGATAGCTGTGGGGCTTAGTGCACATCAGTATTATTCCATTCGTGTTGCTGACCCCAACGGGTGTTTGGCGCAGGATACACTTTATACACAGGCATATCCCAATCCGGTGGTGAAAATAACCGCTTCCCCTGATACGGCTTATATACAAAACCCGCATATTGCCTTTTCATTTGAAAACCTATCGCAAGACACCCTTCAAATCACAAACAGTTACTGGCAATTTGACGGAGACCAGAACTCTTACTCCCAGCCTGAGATCCTCCATACTTTTGATAAGGTGGGAACCTATTCGGCATATCTTACCGTTTTCAATCCTCAGGGTTGCGATACGCTCTACACCCATGTGGTGGATGTCCTTCCGGTGGAACTCTTCATTCCCAATGTGTTTACACCCAATGGCGATGGATACAACGACTACTTTGTCATAAAAGCAAAAGATGCCTCGCAGCAGGGAGCCAAAAGTGCACTTAAATTCGATGGCACTGCACAGGATTACAAACCGCTCAACGATTATTATGAAAAAACACATCTGGTGATTTTTAACCGCCTTGGCCGGAAAGTTTTCGAATCGGATAATTACAAAAATAACTGGGATGGCGGCGGCTTACCGGATGGAACTTACTTTTATGTATTAAAATGTCAGGGATTTAAAGATAAAAATGTAGTCTATAAAGGTTCAATTACTATCTTTGCCGGAAAAACCAGGTGAGGAAGGCGATGTTGATGTTACTTTTAACAGCACAGGCAAAATGGGTTATCAAAATAAAAGTGTCATGCTGCTGGCCAATACCAAACCTGCAAGGACGGTTTTACGCATAAACGCTGTGGTTGAAACATCTAAAGATAAATAACAAGACCTCCTTTGGGTAGGGAAAATAATAAATTCGGAGAAAATTTAATCAATCATAAACAATTAATTTACTAAAAATGAGTACATTATTTATTTTATTACAAGCTTCAAAAGGAGAAAGCTCTTCTTGGATGCAGTTATTACCGCTATTATTGATTTTGGTGGTATTTTATTTCTTTTTTATTATGCCACAAACCAAAAAGAGCAAGGCTCAGAAAAAATTCAGAGAAAACCTCAAAAAAGGTGATAAAGTGGTAACGATTGGTGGCATTCATGGGAAACTTGCAGAGATTAAAGAGAAAACCGTTGTCCTCGAAGTGGGTACGGGCGGTTTGAAAATGACTGTTGAGAAATCAGCTGTTGCCATGGACAACGAAACTATCATTCAGAAATAACAGAAAAGTATTATACTTTTTTGAAGAGCCTTCCTTTTCCCAATAGCGGAGAGGGGAGGTTTTTTTGCGTGCCGTCTGTACCTTGAAAAATCGTCCGTTACTTCGTCAATTCCCGCCACCTTGATTTTACCACAAATCCTTAACTCCGGAGAATTGAAGTTTTTCCTGTGTATTTGTCGTCGGGATGGCATGTTTCGTCCGATATTTTCACTTACACGTATAATATATTTTTTAAACCGGGAAGATTACAGGACTTTTGTATTTGCAAACTAAGAAAAATGAAGAAAATTGTTTTTGCTTTGCTTACGGTACTTCTGCCGGGTGCAATTATGGCTTCTCCTCATAAAAAGCCGGTAGTAAAGTGTCTGAAGCAGTCCGGGAAGTTTGTGGTGGATGGCAAGACCACAGACTGGAAAGCCAATGCGTTGCGCCTTGATAACAAAACCGGCTTTGCATACGGTTTTAGTAACAATAGCCAAACGCTGTTTGTGCGACTGAAAATGTTGAATACCAATGTACAACGCAAAGCACTCGTCACCGGCCTGACATTGTGGGTTGACCCGAATGGAAGAGGGAAAAAGGTGTTGGGAATTGAATACCCACAGAAACGCGTGCATAAGCAGCAAACCCGCAAACCCGGACAAAGACCTGCCGGGCGGCAATACGGGCATCCCCGGCAGGCTTCCCACAGCCATCTGACAGCTGAAAAGATAAGCAGGATCAATGCACATTATCGTATGGAACAGGCTAAACTGGAAGGTTTTGATAAAGCAGGCATGAAAGATGCTTTTGCCGGAACCGACGGCATTCGCGTGCTGTTGCAAATGGATTCATTAGGACATGTAATTTACGAAGCCAGCATCCCTTTGAAAATGCTGTTCTCCAATCCTTTGGACTATTTGTCTAATGACAAGCCATTTTCCGTATTGTTTGAAACCGGCTATCTCCAAATAGATATGTCGCGTATGCAGGGGCGTGGTGGCATGGGTGGCGGTGGAAATATGGGGGAGGGACAACAACCCTATCCCTCACGTATGGCTTTTATGCAGGATATGGCTGACCCCAGCCGGCTAAAAATAAAAACAGTGTACCTGTTTCAGGAAAAATAATCAGATAAAATGACAAAGATAATACGGCACGCTTCCACTTTCTTGTTGGGACTTTTTATGGCTTCAGCTTTGTTTGCCCAACTTCCTTCCAATGAAAATATTATGGCCACCGGTGTTCCCGATGGCGTTATCTATGGAAAAGTAAAGGAAAAAAGCGACAAGACGCCAATGCAATACTCTAATATTGTTCTTTACCGCTTGCCTGATTCTACTATGGTTAATGGAACCATAACGGGAAAATATGGCGCTTTCAGGTTTAAGAGTGTCAAAAACGGACACTATTTTTTGAAAGTTCATTTCATTGGTTTTAAGATAAAGATTATTACCGATATAACGCTTACAAATACCAGGCGTGAGATAAAGTTGCCGGTGATTTACCTGGAGCCGGTTGCTTCTACTTTACAGGGTGTGGAGGTAAAAGCCAGCCGTTCCAGAATCTCTTATCAGGTGGATAAACAGGTGGTTAATGTCACCAAAGACCTGATGGCTTCTGCCGGCTCTGCCGTTGATGTGTTGGAAAATGTACCTTCTGTTAATGTGGACTTGAATGGTAATGTTACCTTGCGCGGATCTTCCAATTTCACGGTGCTTATTAATGGTCATCCCAGTGTGCTGGATGGAAATGACGCCCTGCAGCAGATTCCGGCCGCCACCATTCAGCGTATTGAAATTATTACCAATCCTACTGCAAAATATGACCCCGAAGGTGTTGGCGGAATTCTAAATATTATTCTTAAAAAAGACAAAAACCTGGGCGTTAATGGCGTGGTAAATGCTTCTGTAGGAAACAGAAACAGATATAGGGGTAATGCACTGGTGGGTTATCGCACCAAGAAAGTCAATGTGTTTGTATCTGCCAATGCCAGCTACAGAGACATGTACATGAATATGAATTCACAAGACCTTACTTTTCTGGGTGATACTATAAATTACCGGAATACAGACATTGACGGCATCAGAAACCGCAAAGGCTTTGGACTGAGCGGAGGACTCGATTACTATCTTGACAAGAAATCCACACTTACCCTATCCGGAGAATATGGTGGTTATGGTTTCGGAATGGACAATACCAGTAAACGATACATTTATACGATTCCGGTGTCAAGGGATGATTATTCAAAATCAATCAGCCACTCTAACCGCTGGGGGTATTACTACACGATGCAGGCCGATTTTTTACACAAATTCAATCATTTGGGACATCAAATAGAGGCTTATGCCTATTACTCAGGCAAAAGTAGTGATGATCAGGAAAATCAATCAAACTATGAAACCGATTCGTTGTGGAATGGCCTTGGAAATACTCCATCGGGTTTGCGTACAAGCACCCCCGACAGCTCTAATAATTTACGGTTAAAACTGGATTACAGCCTGCCCATTGGCAAAAAAGGAAAATTTGAAGCCGGTTACCAAAGCCGTTTTTACAAAGAGTCGGGTGAGTACACTTATGAGACTTTCGATACCGTATCCAATGAGTGGATATCCAACGAGAATTACAACAACGTAGTGGACTTTATCCGAAACATTCATTCGGTTTATGTCAGCTTTCAGGATGTCTATAAAAGTTTTGGCTACGAGTTGGGTTTTCGTACGGAATATACGGACAGGAGTGTGACCAACAGCAACGGGAATGCGCCGTTTAAAATTAACCGGTTCGACTATTTCCCATCAATTCATTTGTCGTACCAACTTCCCAAAAACTATCAGGTTTACACCAGTTACAGCAGGCGCATTAACCGTCCGCGGCAGTGGAGCCTGAACCCGTTTCCCATGATTATTGATCCTTATAATATCAGAATTGGAAATCCAGAACTACAACCGGAGTATATTGACTCGTATGAGCTGGGATTACAGAAAGCGTTCTCCAGATCTTTCCTTTCGTTTGAAGCTTATTACAGAAAAACCACGAACAAAATTACTCGCATCAGGGTACTTGATACGGCGGGAATTATGATTCATACCAGCCAGAACCTGAACAGGGATTTTGCAATGGGAGCAGAGCTGATGGCCAACCTCAAATTTGTGAAATGGTTTGGCCTTAACGCCAGCTTAAACCTGTATCACTATCGCCTTGAAGGCAATTTGCAGGGATCGGATGTGGCGGCTAACTCTACCAACTGGTCAGGAAGAATGACCGCCTCATTTAATCTGAAACATAATTTCAGAGTTCAGCTGATGGGCATTTACCGCAGCCCGACGGTAACCGTTCAGGGTACCCGTAAAGGTTTTTTCTATACTAATCTCGCCGTTCGAAAGGATTTTTTCAAACGTAAGCTGAATTTAACCCTGTCTGCACGTGATTTACTCGGTACGGCACATTATGAATCAACAGCTTCGGGAACCGGCTTTTATTCTCATTCGGTATTCCGGAGGGAATGGCCTGTTGTTTCCCTGAACCTTACTTATGTTATCAATAATTACCGGCAAAAGAGGAAAAAAAATATGAATAATCAGGAGACGCCCCCTGCCGGTGTGGGATTCTAATCGTATTGCGTGTATATGTTTTAAAGCCGGTTACGGTGTTGCACATCCTACGGTAACCCTAAAAGATTTTTGTTTAAATTTGTACAAATTTTAAAAGATATAATTATGGCAACAAGAGTTCATACAACATGGTCAGGCAAAATGGCATTTGAAGCCAAAGTCGGTGGTTTTAACTTTATGATTGATGCAACGGAAGCTGTGGGTGGCGAAAACAGAGGCCCTCAGCCTAAATCATTGACGCTGGTTTCTTTGGCAGGATGTACAGCCATGGATGTCATCTCCATCCTCGGTAAAATGCGAGTAGTCCCTGATTACTTCGATGTGGAAGTTGAAGCCGAACTCACCGATGAGCACCCCAAGATTTACCACACCATCCATATTAAATATATTTTCAAAGGAAAAGATCTCCCTATGGACAAACTTGAGAAGGCAGCTAACCTTTCGCAGGATCGTTATTGCGGGGTTTCCGAAATGCTGCGCAAGGCTGCAAAAATTAGCTATGAAATAGTTATTCTTGACAAATAAAAAGAGATTATCAAAAAATTTTACCCGGACCTGTTTCCGGGTTTTTTTATGCCGGAAATCTTTTAATAAACCTGAGCTTGTGGGTGTACTTTTTAGTTGCTTCGTTGAAAATGCCTTCATGGTCGATGGTGTCAATGCGAACCTGACCTGAGGAGTGGATGATTTGGCGGTTGCTGAGCATGATGCCTACATGGACAATTCGACCTTCTTCATCTTCGAAAAAGGCGAGATCTGCAGGTTTCGCTTCTTCAATAAAACTAACGGATAACCCATGCTCAGCTTGTTGTGAGCTGTCACGCAGTAAGTTATATCCACACATACGATAAACTATTTGCGTGAAACCCGAACAGTCAATTCCAAAATAAGAGCGGCCTCCCCAAAGGTACGGGCTTCCCAGGAATTTTTTTGCTGTTTTTATCACGATTTCCGGTATTTGTTTTCCCTGCAAAGTATGAACAGATCCCGAGAGTTTGTAATTTGATTCTCCGATGTAAAAAGTGTTTTTGTCAAAGCCAGGCAACCGGCTTCCCATGACGAGAGAGAGTCTGCTACCATTTTTTCCATGGGCATCAGCATATTTTTCGGATAGAAAAACAGGCACCTCATTTTCTATTTGCTCAAAAAAGGCAGCAGGAGGGAAGCTGATTTGTTTTTCGTCAACCCAGCCGGCATAGCTGTCGTGAGAAGTCTCCGTGAATAGCCAGCTTTTGTATCGGTCTTTGATTTGAACCACATCACCAAAAAGGAGCTGGCTGATCATTTGGGTTTTGTCGGAGGGCCTTTCGCGAACCGGGATCAAGGGAAGAATGCAAATACCTTTGTTCATAATAACAGGTTAATGAATGATAGAAATTCAGGATTTCGTATTTTTGTAGCAAGATAAAATACTATGAAGTCTCCTTTTCCAAAATTACAACAATATTCATACGATCTGCTCAAGATTTTGACTTTTGTGGTTGCCGTTCTTATTGTGGTGGCGGTGAGCCCTCGGGAGCGGATTTTTAAGTACGAATTTAGCCTCGGTAAGCCCTGGAAGCACAAGGATCTGTATGCTCCGTTTGATTTTTCCATCCTGAAAACAGAAAAACAGTTGTCGAAAGAGCGGCAAGAGGTGCTGAAAAATCTGAAGCCTTACTTCCAGTACGATGAACAGTCCACCAAAACCGGGAGATCCCAGCTGATCAAAAGCTTTGGTGAGAACTGGCATTTTATCAGCAGAAAAATGGATTCTGTGGTAAGTCATCAGGATTCCATGACCTACCTCGATGCTTTGCTGTCGGTTTACGATCAGGTTGAACGCGGAATTGTCCGCCTGGACCCGGTTTTGAAGGGGAAAGACAAAACCTTTCAGATTAAGTTTATAAGAAATAATGAGGTAAAAGATTATAACCTGTCGCAACTATATACGATAAAAGAGGCCGACGATTATGCCATCAGTTACCTCAGACAGCTAAACAGTTCTGACAGTGTGATGCTGTTTCAGCTGATAGATAATGCGCTGGTGCAGAATGTGATATATGATCAGCATAAGACCGGAATGATGCGACAGGAGCTTATCTCAAAGATTTCTCCAACTGTAGGTCTGGTGCAAAAAGGGGAGCTGATTATTTCGCAGGGCGAGTTGGTTACACAACAGAAATACCAGCAACTGACTTCACTAAAGCGCGAATACGAACAGGAGGTTGGTAATTCCAAAGCCTGGAAGTTTGTTTATACCGGTAGGATAATTTTGATATCACTGCTGTTTTTAATAGAACTGCTTTTTCTGATGACATTTATGCCATCTATTTATAAAGAGCTTCGGAAATTACATCTGCTGGTGGGGACACAGGTTTTGCTGTTGGTCGTTTCATTTTACATTTTTGCCTACCATCCCTCATGGAGTTATCTGATTCCATACACCATCCTGCCGGTTATCGGCGCTGTTTTCCTGGATCGGAGGGGCGCACTGGTGGTTTATCTCATAACACTCATGCTACTGGGATTCTATGCCCCCAACAGTTTTGAGTTCTTCTATACCCAGTTTACGGCCGGATTTGTCGCTATTTTCTCTGTGGGGCAGCTCTCGAAAAGGTGGCATCTTGTGCGTATTTCCTTATTGGTCTTTATTACATATATGTTGGTGTATTTCAGTATGTTACTTGTGCAGGAAGCCTCTTTTGCGAATATCTCTTTCCGTTTCATCCTGATGCTGGCCGGCAGCTCGCTATTAATTTTACTTGCTTTCCCACTCATTTTTGTTTACGAAAAGTTGTTTGGTCTGGTAACGCAGCTAACGCTGCTGGAACTTTCCAATACAAACAACCCGTTGCTACGTGAGCTGGCGGAAAAAGCTCCCGGTACCTTTCAGCATTCCATGCAGGTGGCCAACCTCGCTTCTGAAGTGTTGTATGTTATTGGTGGTGATGCTCTGTTGGTACGTACCGGGTCACTTTACCATGATATAGGAAAAATGAAACATCCACTCTTTTTTGTTGAAAATCAACCGGAAGGTTACAATCCGCACGATGAGCTAAGTCACGAAGAGAGTGCCCGCATTATTGTGGGACATGTACTTACCGGAATTGAAATGGCAAGGAAGGCGCACATCCCGGAGCAAATTATTGATTTTATCCGGACGCACCACGGAACACGGCGGGTAGAGTATTTTTACCGGCTCGAACGAAAACTAAACCCGGGGATGGAGGTGAATGAAACGGAATTCCTTTATCATGGTCCGGTACCATTTTCAAGAGAAACCGCTGCGGTGATGATGGCCGATTCGGTGGAAGCCGCATCACGTAGTTTGGTAAGCCCTACGGAACAGAAGATTAATGACCTGGTTGAGCTTATTGTCAATTCAATGATGGAATCGGAGCAGTTTAATAATGCACCCATTACCCTGAAGGAAATCACCATTGCCAAAAAAATACTAAAGAAAAAGCTGCTCAACATCCACCACGTACGGATTGCTTATCCCGATTAGAATTCCAGGTCTATTTGGTAGAGGTAACTCTTGCTTTCCGGACCTATATTGAAAAGCAGATCGAGGATGCTCAGGTCGGGCAGGAAGCCGTGACGGCTTGAGAATACTTGTATATATTTGGTAAAAGAGCCGCAAACCGGCTTCTTGGGAGTGAAGAAGTTACGCAGGTCGTATGTGTTTGCCGGGCTTTTTTCAAATTTCCCCGTATAGTACAGCTGTGGCTGGATTTCCAGTAATTCACAGGCCTTTAGCATCAGTTGTTTGTCGTAATCGAACAGGTTGTCAAAGCCTCCGGTATAAAAATCCTGAAACTCATCCTTGTAATAAAGAAAGTAAGGTGAGGCTTCGTAAGCCGACTGAAAGGCACGCCATTGGTTCTGATACCACTTTTCGCCATTATAAATAACTACATCCGTAATAAGGCTGTGGTTCCCGTTAGGCTTGCTCACCGGAATAGACAAAGGAAGTACGCCCCGTTCCGAATAAATCAGACAACGGTTGCGGTAGCTCTGCCGCTGGTAGGTTTCGTGTTTCTCTATCTGTACGGGATATTTTAGCAACAGCGAAAACCAACTGACAGGAGGGAGATAAGCGATGGATAACAGGACGGTTTTTTCATTCCTCATAATAGCAGTGGGTTAACACAAAAAAGGCTACAAAACCCTGAGGAGTTGCAGCCTTCTTAGATCATTTGCAGACTTATTTTTCTACTTCCTGTTTTTTCAGCAGAACGTCGTTAATAGCCTGAACAAGTGTTTCTTTTGGCAAAGCACCCACTGCCATTTGAGGCTGACCTTCGGTAGGACAGAACAACATGGAAGGAATGCTGCGAATACCGAATGCAGAGGCCAGATCCACTTCCTGTTCAGTATTTACTTTGTAAATATTAATTTTTCCGTCATACTCAACAGCGAGTTCTTCGAGGATGGGAGACACAATTTTACAGGGCTGACACCAGTCGGCGTAAAAATCAATAACACAGGGTAATTTGCCTTCAAATTTCCACTCTTTGTGTGCTTCGTAATTAAATACTTTTTCTGTAAAAGTTTGTTTTGTTAAATGTTCCATTTTAATTATGATATCTGTTATTTAAAGATTTACTATTTTTTTATTTGCGTTTTTTTGTTAAGCAGTTGTTCATCGATAATCTTCACATATGTACTGTGTGGTAACAAGCCGACCTGCATCATGGGCTTGCCTTTTTTGGGAATAAAAAGTACGGCAGGAATACTCCTGATATTGAAAGCGGAGGCGAGCTTCTTCTCTTTGTCCACATTCACTCTGTAAAACTTTACTTTACCATTATATTTTTTTGCCATTTCTACCATGATGGGTGCAAGACGTTTACAGGGGCCACACCAGTCAGCGTAAAAGTCAATGACAGAAGGCTTATCACCTTCATAAATCCATTGCTGAGGGGTCTTTTCAAAATTCCAAATATTTTTCAGGAAACCGGCATACGTTAGCTGTTCTGGTTCGACATTATTTACTGCCTCGACTTTTTTGAGAATGTTAGTGCTCTTAAGCTCCTGGTTTCCTTTGATGCTTGTGCAACTGTATGTTGCAAAGCTCACAAGCAGCAATATTATTGGAATGACTCGTCTCATATTATTTATAAAGTTTCTTAATAAAATGCGCTGCAAAGATATAATAAAATGGTATTGATGTGGAAAAGCAGAAAATTTCTTTGCTAAAAAAAAACAATTTCCTATCTGTGATTTTTTGTTGAAATCTATGGAAAAGGATAAGTCTCATTTGTCACTGGTTTTTCTGTCAGGCACTATCCACACCGGGCTTTGTAATCGCCACGGAATAACGCATAGAAAAGTAAAATAAAAACGAAGCTATGATTTGTTGATTTCAGAAATATTGTATTTTTGCTGCATCAAAAGCAGGTCCCGTAGCATAATTGGATAGTGCACCTGACTACGGATCAGGAGGTTGGGGGTTCGAATCCCTCCGGGATCACTTGGAAATGAAGCCTTTGGAAAGAAATTTTTAAATACTTTTTCTGTTTATCCAAAATAAATGACAAGCTCTTTAAGCCGTCGTAACATCAGCCCCACGATAGTATTTTCCTCCCGCATTGCGCCATTCAATCCATTCATCGGCGATGTATTTTATCTTACTTTCAGAGGCTTCTTGCATATCATGAGCTTTTAATCGTTTGGAACAAACGATAGTAATTTTCAGAGAATGAGTTTTTTTACAGAAATGTCAATCCATATTAGGTAGTTTAATGATTTAGAGTTGTGTTGGCTAAGTATTACCAATTTGAATTTGCGGAGAATAGGCTGTATATTCGCCGTGAATTTTTTAAAGAAAGAGCTGAATCTATTTTATCCGCAAAGGGTTATTCATAACATTTTTAGAATATGTTAACGCAAATTCAAAGAGGAAGTAAAGATTACTATGACGATTTTTATAAAAATAATGATTGGAAGAATTATCCGCTTTTGAACCGGCTAAAACTTATCGTTTTTATTAAGATTGCACAAAGTTTTTATAAGAAAGATATTAAGACAGTTCTGGACGCAGGTTGTGGCAAAGGTTTAAACACAGTTCTCTTAAACCATCTTTCCTATAAAGTAAAAGGTTTTGACTTTTCTAAAACGGCAATTATTGCAGCTCAGAAGAAATATCCTGATATTGATTTCAGGACGATGAACGGGAATGACCTGAAGTATAACGAGAAATTTGATTTCATTTTTGCAAAGGGTTTTTCACCGTTTAACACACGCGACTTTGAAAATTCTACACGAGTTTTTAATCATTGGAGAAATTTCTTAACAAAAGATGGCGTTATCTATGCCATATCTAAAAGTAATTTTACAGGGACTTCCCCAACGGGATGGATTTTTCTGGATGAAAAAAGCATAAACCGGCTGTATGGCGACACAAAGCTGCGCAAAAAGATTGTGTATCTGTTCAGCCCTTTCTGGGTACTGATATACTTATTGCCAAAATCAAAATATATTACATTATTTTTAAGTATTTTATCTAAATATGTGGTTGCCAGGTTGTTTAAAATCCCGGTAACAGTAATAATTCTTTTGCAAAATGGTTAAGCGGGTTATAGGAAAAATATTGCAGACCGACAGGATAGACAAATATGAAGGGGTGTTACAACATGCCCGGAAACAAGGTTATGTTTTGTGTTCGTTAAAAGATTGGTATGCTAAACACAGGGACACGGAAGAAAAGGTGTTGGTTCTTCGCCATGATGTTGATTACGATGCTGATGGTGCCTACCGCTTCTTTCAGTTGGAAAGACAACTTGGTGCAACTTCCAGTTTCTACTTTCGGTGGAAGACCATGAGCCCTCCTGTAATGCGCGAAATGCACCAAAACAATTTTGAAGTCTCACTCCATTATGAAACGCTTGCCACTTATGCCAAAAAATATCACCTTTTCAAAAAAAATGATATTAATGACAGAATTATTGAAACCTGCCAGGCGATTTTGTCTGCTGAAATAAAACGGTTTGAACAAACATATTTTAAAATTTATAGCATATGTTCGCATGGCGATAAGAGAAACAGAATACTGGATACGCCAAATCATGTTATTGTGGATCAAAAATTTAAAGCAAAGCATAAAATCATTTTTGAAACCTACGATGCAGAAATTATGTCGGAGTTCGATGCTTATATTTCCGACAGTTCAATCTATTCAGATTTTGAATGGAAACATGCCGGGTCACCCTGCAAAATGATAGATGAAAAGAGACAAACCATTTGCCTTTTAACACATCCCATTCATTGGAATCAATCCTTTTTTAAAAATATAAGAATGCTTTTTGCCATTTATTCGGATAACAGGTAGTAGAAAGTAAGGCAGAAAGTTTCTGTGCGAAAAAAGAGACAGGCCGAGGGTAAACCATTTGGCAGGTTGTTATAATAGTTTGAGGTACCTAACGCCAAAAGCGTATTGCAACGAATATTGTGGGGCAGGATGTCGTTACATTTAAAAAAAATAATACTTTCGCAAAGCAGAAATTTTAATTATGGGTTTACTAAAAGTAATTTTCATCCTTATTCTTATCTGGTACGTGATTAAGCTGATTGTCAGATATGTTGTGCCAAAGGCTATCTTGCGTTTTATCAACAAGCAACAGGGCTTTGGTAAAGATGACAACCGCCGAAAACCTGCCAAAGAGGGTGAAATAAATATAAAAATGAAACATCCTACGAAAAGTAAAATGGATGAAGATGATTTTGGTGAATATGTCGATTTTGAGGAAGTAAAACCAGAACAAAAACCGGAAGATGAATAAGAATTTGTTAAAGAAATCAGCCCCCTATCCTGTTGCCCTCTTGATATTCCTCTCCATTACGGTGGTTTATCTCTCCCCGCTTTTTGAAGGCCAGAAACTAAAACAACACGACATCACCATGTACAGAGGGATGTCCAAGGAAATTAATGATTTTCGTGCCAAAACGGGAGAGGAACCGTTGTGGACCAACTCCATGTTTGGCGGGATGCCCGCCTGGCAGATTTCCGTTCAGTATAAAGACAATCTTTTTCGCTTTGTGGACCGTGTTATACGGCTGGGTCTGCCTCCATCAGCCAGTTATGTATTCCTTTATTTTCTCGGCTTTTTTATCCTGTTGCTGGTTTTGCGCGTTGACCCCTGGCTTAGCATTGTGGGAGCGATAGCCTTTGCGCTTTCTTCTTACTTTTTTATTATCCTCGGCGCCGGGCATACTTCCAAGGCCCATGCCATAGGCTACATGGCGCCTGTGCTGGCTGGTATCATCCTTACATTCAGAGGAAGATTGTGGAAAGGCGGGCTGTTGACTGCTGTGGCACTGACATTGGAGATCATAGCAGGTCACCTCCAGATCACTTATTATCTGTTAATCCTCGTTCTGATTTACGGTATTTATCAGCTCATAAAATCATGGAGAGAAAAACAGATGGCTTATTTCTGGAAGGCTGCCCTCGTACTGGTGGGTGCTGCCGGAATAGCTGTGGCCATCAACATTACACCGTTGTGGGGAACCTGGCAGTACGGTAAATATACCATGCGTGGCAAGCCCGTGTTATCAAAGGAAAAAGAGAATAAATCCGGTGGGCTCGATCGTGACTATATCACCGCCTGGAGCTATGGTATCGGTGAGACCTGGTCGCTGATGATTCCGGATGTGAAAGGTGGAGCCTCAGGATATATCGGGTATGAGAACAAAGCCCTTGACAAGGCCGGCCCGCGCTTCCGGAAGGTTATTGCACAGCAAAATGAATATTGGGGCAACCAGCCCGGTACTTCCGGTCCTGTTTATGTAGGGGCTATTATGGTTTTTCTGTTTGTACTGGGTATGTTTATCCTGGATGACAAATTGAAGTGGGCCTTGTTTGCTGCTACTCTCGTTTCCATCCTTTTTGCATTGGGAAAGAACTTTCCATCGCTCACCGATTGGATTATTGACTATTTGCCGGGGTACAACAAATTCAGGGCGGTATCTATGATCTTGGTTATTGCCGAGCTTGCCATTCCACTGCTCGGCGTGCTGGCTTTGAATAAGATATTGAGAGAACCGGGATTGTTGCTGAAGAGAAAAAAAGCTTTTTATATTTCATTGGGACTTACTGCAGGTATCAGTTTTCTCTTTTGGCTGTTTCCCGGTAGTTTCTTCACTTTTTTCAGCCGGTTTGAACTGAAACAGTTTGCGCAACTACGGTTGAGTAATAACCCGGCACAGGTTGCTGCTTTTACCAACAGCCTGAAAGATGTTCGTATTGCCATTTTCCGTGCAGATACCCTGCGCAGCCTGTCTTTTATTGTCTTGGCTGCATTGTTGCTTTATTTCTATGCCATTGGGAAACTGAAAAAAGGCTGGTTTGTTGCAGCACTTGGCCTGTTGATTTTGGTGGATATGGCAGGTGTGGACAAAAGGTATCTGAATGACAGTAGCTTTGAGGTAGCCCGCAAAGCCGAAAATCCTTTCCACAAAACTATTGCCGACCGTTATATTCTCCGTGATAAAAGTCCTGATTTCCGAGTGCTCGACCTGACGAAAAATGTCTTTAACGAGTCCAGCACCTCCTATTACCATATGGCTATCGGCGGTTATCACGGGGCTAAGTTACAGCGCTATCAGGATATCATTGATGAATATCTGATGTCTGAAATCAACAGCCTGCGGAAAGTTTTTACTTCTTCTCCTACTCCTGATAAAGTAGAAGCTGCCCTGCAAAAGCAGCAGGTACTGAATATGTTAAACACCAAATACATTATCTACAATCCAAAGGTTGAACCTGTGCTCAATACCTATGCTTTTGGTAATGCCTGGGTAGTTCAGGATGTAAAGTGGGTAAACAATGCCGATGGGGCCATTGCTGCTTTGGGTAAAGCGGATCTGGAGGCTGCTGCGGTGGTGGATAAACAGTTTGCCGGCCAGCTGAAAGAAAAGCGGTTTTTGCTGGATGCTTCCGCAAAAATCAAACTCATTAGCTATGCTCCCAACAATCTGGTATATGATTTTAAGTCAAAGGCACAGCAGCTGGTGGTTTTCTCCGAGATTTATTATCCCAAAGGTTGGGAGGCTTTTGTGGATGGCAAGAGGTCTTCCTATTTTCGTGCCGATTACCTGTTACGGGCTATGGTGGTTCCGGCCGGAATACACAAAATTGAATTTAAGTTTAGGCCGAGAATCTGGCGTATAGGAGAGAGTATTTCGCTTATAGCTTCTATATTTCTGATTTTACTCATAATGGGTTTAATTTTCCGGGAAATTAAAAAGTCATTTGGAAATCAGAAAGGTACTGAAACGGACTTGTAATGAAAAAGGTATTAATCATTACTTATTATTGGCCACCCAGTGGAGGTGGTGGCGTACAGCGATGGTTGAAGTTTGTGAAATACCTGCATTTGTTCAACTGGGAACCTGTTGTTTTCGCTCCTTCCAATCCCGAGATGCCTTCGGTGGATTTATCGTTGCTCGAAGAAATTCCTTCAGGGGTTCGTGTGATAAAGAATAAAATATGGGAACCCTATGCGTTTTACAAAAGGTTTACCGGAAGAAGTCAGGGAGACAAAATTCAAACCGCTTTTCTATCTGAGAAAAAGAGTAAATTTCATCTTCTGGAGGATTTGGCAGTATGGATCCGGGGAAACCTTTTTATCCCCGATGCTCGCAGATTTTGGATTAGGCCTTCGGTGAAACAATTGTCTCAATTCCTGACGCAATATCCTGTGGATGTTATGGTAACTACCGGCCCTCCCCACAGTACGCACTTAATCGGGATGTGTTTGAGTAAGAAATTTGGAATTCCCTGGCTGGCCGATTTTCGTGATCCCTGGACTAACATTGACTTTTACCGTGACCTAAAGCTTGGCAAACGAGCCGATCGGCTTCATCATTTACTGGAAAAGCAGGTTTTGGAGACTGCCCATGCTGTTACAGTGGTAAGTCCCGGAATGAAAAAGGAGTTCCTGTCTATAGTAAATCGTTCTTATGATGTGATTCCCAATGGCTTTGATGAAGAAGACCTGCGTCTGGAATCGATACCCAAGCATGATACATTCCACTTTACACTGGCACATATAGGTTCCCTGACAAAAACCAGAAATGCTGAGAACTTATGGAAAGTTTTGAAAGAGCTTACGGAAAGCAATGCTGAATTTGCCAGAAAGCTGGAACTTAGAAATGTGGGGAAAATAGATATACATGCGGTAGAGTCCCTTCATAAATATGGGCTGGAGAAATATTTACACCGGGTGGACTATATGCCCCATAATAAAGTCATTGCCGAGCAACACAATGCATCGGTGTTGCTGTTACTGGTCAACAATACGCCTAACGCCGGATTGATTTTAACGGGAAAGCTTTTTGAATATCTTGCTTCGGGGCGTCCTGTCATTTGTATTGGGCCGCCCGACGGAGATGCAGCCGAAATAGTACGGCAAACCCAATGCGGGACAGTTTTTGACTTTGAGGAAACCGAAGGTTTAAAAAAACAGATACTTTCTCTATTTCAGAATTTTGTTGAAGGGAAAGTCCACTCTGGTTGCAAGGGGGTTGAGCAGTTTGAAAGAAAAAATCTTACCGCTCGTATGGCTGGCATTCTGGAAGATATAAGCCGTTAGAACCAGGTGAACAAATCCTCCTTTATTGGCTTGGCTGCCAGTATGTTTTTTACAAAGTTTGTGATGTCATAATCCTTTTCATTAAACACACGATAAAGCTCTTTCATCATCAGGTCTTGTGTGCGGATATTGCGTTTGGTAGCTATTTTCTCCACAAACACATTGGTGGCAATTTTCCCTTCAAGAACCACTTTCTCAGAAATGTATTCGGTAAAGAATCCTTTTCCGATAAGCAGTCCAAGCGTACGGTTACGGCTCATGTCATTGAGTGCCGTCAGGCTGAAATCGCCAAACCCACAGTAGTTGAAAATGGTTTTTTCCTTTCCGCCAAAACGCGAAAGCAGATAACGCATCTCGTTGATGGAGCGTGTCAGCACCAGCGAGCGGAGGTTGGGTGAATCGTAGTGGGCATCTACAATGCCAATGATGATGGCGTAAATATTTTTCAAAATACTGGAGAGTTCAACGCCAATCACATCATTGGTGAAATCAAGGAAGATATTGGTATTCTCAAAAAGCTCTATGAAGTAATCAAAATATTTGCTGTTTTTTGAAGCCACCGTCATCCCGGTGGGAATAAGGTTGATGATTTCGCGTGCAAACGACGGCCCTTTTAAGCTGATAATGGGTTGGCTAACTTCCTTCTCAAGGCATTGTGGGATGGTATTACCTTGGTTTCCAAAGCCTTTGGCAAGATTGACCAAAATGGCATCAGGATTAAAAAATGCCTTATTTTCAATCACATAATCGATGATTGCTGTAGAGGGGATCCCGAGAAAAATAATATCCGATTCTTTCAGGATACTTTTGTCTGTCGTAGCCCGTACGTTCTCGTTTAACTTTATAGTTGGAAAATATCTGTGATTAATGTGGTTTTTGTTAATGGAATATATGACCTCCTCCTCAATAGATAATATATCAATTGTATTTCGGTCATTTTGTCCCAGAACCTGAGCGAAAGCCGTGGAGATGGCACCGCTTCCGACGAGGCAAATTTTTAATGGTTTGAGCATATAGAATATTTTCAAAAAATCACGCAAAATTAGGAATTATTTTGAAGTAGCACTTTTTTCCGGTAGAATGGTTAATGGTGCATAA
>VAOU01004796.1_pt1 | contig 23549 bp, 21 predicted proteins | sample 3393871 | NCBI WGS metagenome assembly VAOU01 (sample SAMN08290440, study PRJNA428436) | hydrothermal vent metagenome | isolation source: Deep-sea hydrothermal vent chimney | place: Atlantic Ocean: South-mid Altantic Ridge | depth 1820 m m
AGGACGTAGTCCGAAGCTCCATTATCGGCGTTAACCAAAGCGGACAAGCTATGTATTAATTATCCGGACAAATCTATTTACTCCTGACAGCCGCAATCTTGTCCAATATGAAATGAGTCTAAAGGAAGGGTATTTCTAAGGAAATTCTGATCTATTGAGCTTAAACCGCCAAGACGTCAATCACACCGATCATTTTCCTTTAAAAATTACTAAAATAGAGTGGATTTTTGTAATCTTCAGGATATACGTAGTGGTACGTATCGCTTGAATAAACCCTGGCCTGGATCTCTCAGGGCAGGCGTCCCGCACTGTAGAAATCCTGATTAATATTGGTGCTTTCCAAAGGGCTTTCCCTACCACGGCGGCTTTTTGCTAAACTATAGGCCCAGTACAATCGGTTTCGTCCTCGATTATGAGCTCCTCCCAAGCCCCAACCCCGCCTCCCCGCACGATCACACAAACAGGCAATGTGGTGGCAGGATTGCGGGAAATGGCCCGCCAACACGCCCTGTGGATGGATGTGGTAGGGGGTTGCATGGCGCCACAACTCAACCCAGGCCAGCGGGTCGCCGTCATCAATTGCCGGTTCTACTGGCCAGGCGACATAGTGACCTTTTGTGCCTGGGACGGCCAGCTTCTGGTTCATCGGATGTTGGGGTATCGACTAAAAAATGGCCACCTGGAACTGGTCACCTGTGCCGACCGGGCCAGCAAAAACGATGTACCAGTCCGGCCTGACCAAGTCATCGGTAAGGTGGTCGATGTAAACCCTCCCAGCAACTTGCTACCGGTCTCCTACGCTCGCAGGGTCCAGGCGATCATGCGTTATTGCCAACTGGCTTGGCAACAAACCAGAACCCGCCTAAAGATATGAGTTTTGCGGATCGATTCGTCCTGAGTTCAGATCAATTCACCCCATCATCACCGGGTCAAACCTTCGGCGACTATCGGCTGGTAATCGATTTTGCGGGGGGGCCCTATGGATTTGATGGCCTCAGTGCCACCCAAGTAGATCGCATACGGACACGCTTCCAAGACCTGTGCCATGACGACGCGTCTCAGCAAGCCGAGGTAAACACCCTTTTATATCGCGCACCAAATCGGTCTTTCCCTGACTTTGATCTCAACGGTTGGGAATACACCCTCAACTTTGAATATAAAAATACTTCTGTGGGCATCGCCGGTCTAAAATTCTTTGCCTATTTTGATCTATGTCGGAATAACCAAAGTTATTTGTGGACTTCGACAGAGGACGATGAGTATTTTACAGGTGTTTTTGAGAACTATTTCCGTGTGGTGGTGGCCTATAGACTATTGGCATGTGGCGGGGTCTTGCTACACAGCGCCGGTGTAATCGACAAGGGCAGTGCTTATTTATTCTTCGGGCCTTCTAACGCCGGTAAAACGACAGTTTCCCGTTTGAGCCAAAGCAGTGGCCGCAGTGTATTGAGTGATGACATCAATGCCTTGCTGGCAGGGCCAGCTCAGGGCGTGGTTGCCGAAAAAATGCCGTTTGCCGGCGAATTAGGTCAAACGGCAACACCCAGTGGCGCTTATCCGGTGCGCGGCCTGTTTCGGCTCCACCAGGGGCCACACAATGCGGTACGCGACATGCGTCCAAGCGAAAGCATCGCTGCCTTGGTGGCATGCGCGCCCTATGTTAACGCCGATCCCGCTCGCCAAGATCGATTGTTTGAAAACCTGGAACACTTGAGCGCCATCGCACCCGTGCGCCACTTAACCTTTTCCCTTGATCAACCTTTTTGGCCTATGTTCGCAAGTGAGGATTAAGAGAATACCGTGATCAGTCCATCCACCATCTATAAACCGAGAAAAGATGTCCGCTACCGCATCGTATCCGACGAGGCGGTGGTGGTGCGCCAACAGTCAACGGAGGTGATTGTCCTTAACGAGGTCGCCGCGCGCATATTGCAGCTACTGGATGCGCATACCACACTAAGTGAATTGATTCATGCATTGGAAGCAGAGTTTGATATCGACCCACCTCAACTCGAGCACGATGTCATGGGTTTCATCAAGGAGCTTTTGGAAGCCGGGGTGATCATTCCGACGGTCCCCAGTGCGCTGGAAAATGGCGATGTACTTTGATGTAGTGCTGGGCTTGCCATGAAAATCACAACATCGACTATGCTGAAAAAAAATCCGATATCAGACATCGAACTATCGGTGATGAAGGCATCATCATGTGCCAGGACTCCGCAGATATTATCGCAATAAATGCGGTCGGCAGCCGCATACTTGAACTCATAGATGGCCACAAATCAATTGACGACTGTTTGGCTATACTACTAAAGGAATTTGAAGTTGAGCCGATACAACTACAACGGGACTGCCTGGATTTTATTTCGGATCTGGTACAAAACGACATTCTGGAATCGGTCTGAGCACAGCCGATGATCCTGGTGCGATGTCAACTCTGTTAGAAAAATTCAAATCTAAAGCTGTGGCGAATAACCAACTGCTTTCTGTCACCCTGGAACTTACTTATCGTTGCAATCTGGATTGTTTTATCTGCTATAACGATCGTGGCGCCCAAGGCCAATTGGTATCGCTCAAGCAATATAAGTCATTGCTATTGTCGCTACAAAAAATGCAGGTGATGTTTCTCACCTTGACCGGTGGCGAGCCCATGCTCCACCCGGAATTCTGGCCTCTTGCCAGCTATGCGCGAGAACTGGGCTTTGCCGTTCACCTCAAGACCAACGGGCATGCGCTTAATAAGGCACTAGCAACAAGGCTAAAGGAGGTTGTGGATACATCCATAGTTGATATCAGCATCCATGGCGCCAGCGCCCAAATCCATGATCGGCAAACGGGGATACCGGGCAGCTTTAAAAGGCTAATGAGAAATCTGGAAATATTGCGGAGTCTGGGGGTGAGAGTCAATCTGGTCGCGACAATTAGCCAGTGGAACTTCAATGAAATGAAAAAAATCTACGCCATTGCAAACCAGTTTGGATTTAACCTGATTGCCTCTTCCTCTATTACACCAAGAGACAATGGTGACCCCGCACCCCAATCGATTTCCATCTCCGCCGAGCAAACTAAACAACTCATCACTTTCCAAGCGGGTCATTTGAAATCAAAAATAGTTAATTTTGACAGCAGCTACAAATTTGATTCAGGAGTACAGCATAAAAAAGAAATCGCCGCCCCCCAGAACACCGAAACACCCGTCAACAAGCAATGTGGCTCAGGTTCGTCCATTTTGGTTATTGACCCCTATGGCCGCGTCTATCCCTGCATGCAACTGCGGCGATTGTTGGGAAACATCCACCGGCAGTCAATCGAAGAGATATGGAATCATTCGCAAACTCTAAAGGATGTCAGAGCCTTAGCTGCTAAAGCCAAACAGTTGGTGGATTCCTATGGCGAGGGATCAGAATATATGGGTTTCTGCATGGGGCTCGCTGAGCTGGCAACGGGAAATCCTGTTAAAATCTATCCACAAGCGAAACAACATTTTGAGCTAAACAGAAAAATACAGCGCAAGGACCCCATCAAACAGACTTCGGCCCCCGTCAAGAACCCTGTATAACAACGCACATCCCAGAGGGGAAGGTGCTCGCAGATTTTCCAGGGGTACAAACTCCCGCCACCACTTCCAGGTGCTCCCTGGAGATAATCGCAGGTTTTTCATAAACACGTCTGACAGGCCTGCAACTATCTGTTGATATTTTTTCAGTTTTCCCGGTTTTCATTTAGCAATAATCCACACTCTTGGCGCACTTGTACGAGCCTACTAATGACGCAAAATGAGCCCCGGATCCCCCAATAAAATATAGATTCTGGGGATGTAGGCAAAACTTCCGGTTCTTGCTCGGTACTCACCTAAACTCTGCAAGATGGCCTCACCCAGAGTTTCCGCACCTGCGTCAAAAACCGCCTCAAAGAGTTCCTGATTTAACCGTAATGCCTCACCGTCCAAGGACTGCCCCGATGGAGCCCAAACGGCGATCGCCCCCCCCCATCGCGCAATATTAAATCTTCTCCAAGGGCGTTAAACCCCGGGATCTCAAAACGCCCTACCGAGCAGGTTAAGGCGCTGACCACCGGGTAGCGGCTGTTTGTCAAACCAGGTACATCACTGGACATGAGCAGCCTATTTAATCGATCCAGGCCACCGTGGCCACGATAATTTATCCAACCGATTCCCTGTGCGAGGCCATCGAAAAGACGGGTCCGCGCCTGATCTATAGACAAGCTGTCAGAGAGGTAGATTTTATTGACACGCATACTTTGCGGCAGCAAGTTTGCCAGTGCATCACTATCGGCCGCAAATTCCCCGGCATTTTTATCCCGCTTATCGGCAAGCATTATCACATCTGAAAGCGAAGAGCTGGATTCGTAGAGCTTGATTTTCTCGACTACCGTAGCAAGCTCATCCGCACTGAGCACTGGAATGCGCCCGATTGCAAACTCGGGAACACCATCGTCACCGGCCACATCAGCAAATGCATTGTCTGACGCCATGATGCCGCCGAAGGGTGTGGCAACCAACAAAGGCGGTAGTAGATTTCCACCAACCGCCCAGCGATCAAAATAATCAAACGTACCATCACCCACCAACAGGACAAATCGTGGTACGCCGGACCAGGAATGATAGACATACTCGAGCATCGACTTTATTGCCTCGGGGGTCCTCAATCCGTATCCGAATGTGTTGTAGACATCTTCCAATGAGACCACCATGCTGCTCAGCCCCTGGCCTTGCCTGTAATCAGCCAGCACCTGTGCCCCATCCACCAGAACCTCTGGGGCGATAACAAGATAATCGACACTATTTCGGCGGCGCTTGAGTTGGGTGGTTTTGTCAGCAACCATAGCAACTGGGGACTTGGCTGCGACGCGACTAGCAACAACAAAATACTCTGCCGTTGGTGATGAGGGCCGAAAACTGACCTGATACCTCTGTCCCACCCTTTGGCTTCGAACACCCTTAATGCGTTTGGGCCTGTTTGGATGAGAAACGTTCAACACAGAAATATTGGGTCCGGAAAAGTCCGTTACCGTGACCACCGTGTTATTGTCACCCCGCAGCAAAAGTTGATCGTTGAGTGCACGATAGGTGCGATGGTAACTTAACGCCAGACTGTCGAGATAAACATAACTGTAGGCGACACCCGTATCCAGCAACCCACGAATTTCAACACCGTTGTCTCCTTCTTGCAGTAAACCCTGGCTAAAGTTAAATGTTAATGTGGCCGCATCGGTGCCCGATAAATAGCCATCACCTACCCGCTGACCATTGACATGTACTTCAATGTGATGATCAAGCTCGACTTTTGTATCGTTACTGTAACCCTGGAGATTGACATCTAAAGTCACTGCGTCTGTCTTGCTGGCAAGCTCACTGGCCTGGATGTTAAATACCTTGCCTGGAGCCCCGGCAACAATTACATCCCAATGCCAAAAATCTCCTATAGGATCAGTGGCGGTAACGGTTACCGGGACCATATCCTGTTCGGCCCGGACCCGGCTCAGGAAACTCTGCCCAGCAAACGCCGGATCTGTTTTCCTGCCCTTCCTGGAGTGCACCTGTTTGCCCTTACCACGGGACAACCAATAGACATTCTCGTCGGTAAAATTACTTTCAATCGCCTCGGCATAGAAGTAAAGCCCATTGTTGCCCCGGCCCTTAATATAGGCGACAGATTTACCCAGGTTAGTGACTTTTATACGGCTACGCTTTAATAATTTCCGGAATCGAGCGGCTGAAACACCCAGTAAATCAGCAGCCTGTACAGTATCCACGTAGTAAAGGCCCGCCTCTTTGACCGTGACCTTTACCCGATCTCGGTTTCGGTGCTTTCTCCGCTTGAGTTTTGCACGCTTTTTGGCGAGCTTACTCTTACCGAGACGTTTGAGCTGTTTTGGCGATATCTCATGGGCATGGTGTGCATATTTATCGTGCAGGCGTTTGGCTCGCTTGTGGTTGGCCGGGTTGTCTGACGCATAGCCCTCGCCGTCTACGGTGACCGTGAATGGACCATAACGGTGCTTTTTGCCGGTCACTTCGATTTCAATCAGCTTATAGCTGTAGGTTTCACCCGATACGGCGCCTGGATCAACAAAGACGTAAGACCCGCCTTGGGGGGCGTTTAGCAATGCAGGCAACATTTTGTCATTGATGCGCTTGTACTTGCCGGTGTTCGGATCTTTTCTCTTGATATGGAAGCCCAGGGTGCCTATCTGTGAAGTGGTGCTCCATTCAAGCTGTGTTGCACCGTCTACGGTTCGCGCCATAAAGGACGCCAGGGAGACATAGGTGGTACCGCGTGGTTTAAAGGCACATTCAACCGCTTCATAGTCCCCATTCCCTGCGCTGCTCGAACTGCTGCCATCGTGCAATGGCCAGCCCAGAGTGCCGCTACCCAAATCCGTCACATGCGCAACCGTCACCGTTGCACCGGGAGTAGCGGGGATGGTGATTTCCCATAGACGATTGCGTTCGGATCTACCGATAGTACTAGTCCTGCCCGTCGTACCATAGAGGGTGGAAATGTCGCCGGCACTGTCATAGGCAAAACTCAACCCTTCCATATCCGCCGTCGCTAAGCCACCATTAACGGTAAACGCACCATAGTCGACTGACGTCACCGTATTGGAACTGGGTGTCCAGTCAACTGCGTAGAGGTTACTGGGACTACTGATCCAGAAACGGCCATACCCCGCCGCGTTGGGATTTTCATTCACCGGATCGATACCGAGATCGTCTGCCCGGATCAGTCCCGATGAATTACTGATGGTGATGTAATCAATACCCGCACCAAAGGTATCCGTTGCCATCCGGCCTTCATTGGCGCCGGAGGTCTCCACCACAAACATGATTCGGGAACCCGAATCGCTGCCGCTTTCGGGGGTATCAATGGCAAACATTAATCCGGTGTAAGGATCGAATGCCATGGCGTCGACATCGGTCACGGTGCCTGATGGCGTACTGCCGTCAGAGCCTGAGCCGATGGGGTTGAGTAATGGAAAAGTCGCTCCCGAGGAACGGTCAACCCGATAGATCTGCCCACCGCTGGCGGTGTAGATTGTGCCATCGTCGGGATCCATGGCCATGGTTTCGGCACCAGTGACCCCATTGGCGCCGACTACACAACTACGACCGGTATTGATATTGGCATCGGGATTACCCCCGACGCATTCAACCGGGTCGGCAGCTGTTAAATTGTCATCAATGAGGTGAGTATAACGTAACAGATTATCCGCATCCGATATCAGGTAGCAGATCTGGCTTACCGGGGGCGCCAGATAACCGGCAAATTCGATATGCAGCCGGGCGGCCTGTGTGCGCCTGCCATTATACGCCTCCGCAGTACGTTGGCAGGCACTGGAGCTGCAACCACTCCCAGCCTGAATAATGAAGGCCATGGCATTGCCGATGGTCCAGCCACTGCGGTCGACAATTTCCTGCACAATGCTGGTCAAGTCAGGGGTTCTTTTATGCTCATTGTCGCTGTCGGCGATGTTCCAGGCGGCGATTGACAGCCAGGCAACGGTAGCCGAGGTCAGCGTACGCCCTGAAATATTATTGGCGGTGCTAAAGGTGACCGAATTATCGATATCTTCACCATTTATCACCACATTAGTGGCGCCGCTGTCGTTCTCATCCACGGTAAATTCGAGATAGGCGCGGGTGATGGTGGTGCCCGGAGGAATCTGCAGATCCTGAAAACGTAATCCCACTAATTGCCGAGTGCTACCATCAAACACCAACTCCATATCAGAACTGGTAAGGTACATGGGGGTAGCAAGGGATGGCCGTTCCTCGGCATCATCGGTGCTCTGGTTGATGATGCGGTCGAGTTGGACCGCGCTGGTGACGGTGCTGAACCCCAGCAGCAATACCAAGACCAGGGGAAACTTCCCCCATCTGCGGGAAAATAAAACCATGGGGAATACTTTTTTAAATACAAAATGCGGAAATAAAACGACGGATTGCCGCCAAACGCCCAACCGAGGAGAGAAATCCCAGTCACGCGGGAGTGATAAGTTGTTTTTCATGGTCATACCCCGATATTGGCTCGGCGGTCCCTGCGACCAAGTGCATAATGCACAAAATTTAGGTTGCCTTATTACCCCAGGGTGCTGCGAGCGCACTACCCGCCTGATCTCCTGCACACCCTGCTGTGGCAGGTACCGCATCCCTGAAGGCTCGCGAAAAACCCACTAAATAATATGGCATTACTGCAATAACTTGAACCAAAGTATAGCTCAAATTGGTCCCATTCCCCAGCTTTCCCAGGTCATATGTGGGGATATCGAGTTTGGGTTAGGCCGCCGATACAGATTTTTACCACTCCACAGCTTTTGGTATCGGCTAAAATCGCGAAATCTTGAGCCGGTACCCACTCCGTGAGCCTGGCCCAGCCAAAACAAGTACACTTTCAAACCCCATGATACATTGGCCCTTAGTTATAGATAAACTTCGACTCTTATCGCCTTGGATTGGCGCCGGGGCACAAATTTCTACGCTCTGCTAACACCCCAATCAACCGGAAAAGGGCCATTTCACTAGAGGACGTTTCTTTAATCCCCTCCCCGTATGGGGGCACCCCTAGGGCATAAAAGGGCGAGGGCAAGGGAGTCAATCAAAAATAACGTATTGATTTTAATATTCCCTCATCTTCACCTTCTTCCGAAGGGAGAAGGTATTTATAATTAGAGGCGCCCCTTGACCAAATCAACTTGCGGCAATGAATCAGCTCGACCCCTCTGGCAATTTACTAGGTATCCTTTCAGGCCATCTGGCTTCTGAAGGTTTTACCTGCCCTAAGCACTGGCAAGAACACGATTGGCGGCGCTACCTGGCCCTGGCCCAAAGCCATGGTATATTGCCCCTCATCCAAGATCGATTATTAAACGCAGACAGCGCTGCACAACCGCCATCCCCCATAGGGTCTGCTATAGAACAAGACCTGAAAAATCAGGCCGTCTTGGAGATTTTGCAAACATTAGAGTTGCAGCGCGTTTTAAGCGCGTTTTCTGCAAACGATATCCCGGTCCTGGTATTTAAGGGAGGCGCTCTTGCCCACAGTCACTATTCCGAGGCCAAACTGCGCCCCCGGAATGATACCGACCTGCTCATCTTAGAGACCCAACGTAAAGCGGCGGCAACAATACTCAAAACATTAGCTTACACCGCCCAAAATGTGACCACGGGACGTCACATCATGCACCAATGTAACTATGAATATACTGACCACCAGGGCTGTCCGCACGCCGTCGATCTGCATTGGCACTTGAGTAACCCGGCGGCCTTTTACAATCTGTTGAACTTTGAAGACCTCTGGAAACGTGCAGCGCGCATTCCCCAACTGACCAAAGACACCCGTTGTCCATGCCAGGTCGATGCATTGTTGATCGCGTGCATCCATCGTCTTGCCCACCATCACCACAATGACCGCCTCATCTGGCTGATGGACATCCACCTCCTGGTTGAAGCCATCAGCGATGCGGAGGCGAAGGAGTTCATTCTTCGTGCGCACCAGATCGGTGTGGTGGCCGTCTGTAGGCAAGGTCTGGAACTATCTCGAGACTGCCTGCACACCCACCTATCCCCGGTCCTGACCGATTTTCTTAAACAATCACAGAACCCAACGGGCAAGACGGAGCGCTACACGCGCAGGTACATTATTAAGGGCAGGGGTCGCTGGGATGATTTCCTTGATGATTTACGCGCGCAACCCAACTGGCGATCTCGATTGGGCTATCTTCGCGAGACCTTCTTTCCTAATGCAACCTACCTGCTAAGAAGCTACAACACCCGTCATCGAATCTTGCTGCCGGTATTATACTTACATCGCTTGCTACGTGGCTTTATCAGATTTGTGCGAAGCCGTTAGGGTGCTCCGTACAACATTTTTCACCACGGAGGTCACAAAGGAAAAAACGCGTTACTACTCTGTGTCCTCGGTCCTGGCTCCTGCTTCACTCTACCGCTTGCGTCCATGCAGGCGTCTGTGGTGAATAAGCACAATACGAGAAAAGTGTTACCTGAAATTCAGGCACCATCGGCCTGACCAGCCAACTAGTATCCGGGCGAATTGGGATCAAGGCTAAGATCGTAGTCTTCAAGTCGCTCCACCCGCGTCTCGATCCTGCCATCGGCGTAGAGGTCGAGGCGACGATAGCCCGGCAATGCAGTATCCACCGTAAAGTCACTACTGTGGGGCTTAAACTGAAAGCAGGTGGACGGCGAACTGAGCAGTTTCACGCCATTTCGTTGTTGCGCCAGTTTCTGATGAACATGCCCCCACACAAGCGCTTTCACTTGAGGGTGCCGATCTAACACCACAAATAAATCTTCGCTGTTCTTCAAACCGATAGGCTCTATCCAGTCACTGCCCATTGCGATAGGATGGTGGTGCAAACAGACCATGGCATACTTGTCAGGGAGCTCGGTTAACCAATCGTCCAGCTTCTTCAGTTCCGATTCGCACAGTTCACCATGCACATTGCCAAAAACGGTACTGTCCAGCAAGATGATCTGCCAAGCCCCCAATTTAACACGCTTGTCCGCGCTCACCTGACCCCCGATCAGTGTGTCTTGCATTATAGTGGGGTTGTCGTGATTGCCTGGAATCCAGTAGGTCGGCACCATAAAAGACGCAAAATTGCTTTGCAGCCTTCTATAGGTTTTTTCGCCCCCATCTTGGGCCAAATCACCCGTGGCCAATACCAGATCCGGCGGCCACTCGTCTTCTCGCGCCCAACCAAGAACGGTCTCAAAGCTCTTTTGGGTATCCACTCCCATCAGGGTCTGATGGGGTGCCTCGAATAAATGAAAATCCGTGATCTGCAGAACACGGATAGGCGTGTCCACGGTGTCAGATTTTTTGAAATCCATAGGCAGATCGTTCTTCCAGATATATTAAAAAGACCTTAATACTCTCAAAGGCTTAGCGCCTTTCCGAGTGTACACAATTTACCCGCTTGTCTCACCCCATGGGTGCCCATCTTTGCCTTTTGAGTCCTGGCACATATATTGCTAAATCATAGCGTGAGCATTGAACGGTTGATAGGAGATTTAAGATGATAGGCTCACACGCACCGATAACAGTACCCAACAGTCAGGTCAATGGCAGTCAAACGACCCTGCAAAACCTCAGCAATGCTGGCAATGAGGGTGGCGAAACCCCATTTTCTAATGTCTTCAGCCAACAATTGGGCCTGTTCCGGCTCGGTCAGATGTCAGTCTTACAGAATATGATGACCACCCCGCCCATGGCTGCAGGGGGGCAAGGGCTTGCCAACTTCGGCCAGTTCTTGCCGGGCATGTATGGCTCTAATTCAGCATCGCCCGTCACGATAATTAATTACAATTTCTTTAGCCTGCCGGAATCTCTTGGCAGTTCAGAGCAAACAGATCTGGCGCAGCTATTGGAATCCGTGGATCTTGGCCAGCTCACCGATGAGTCCAGTATAAGCCCGGTCCCCGGTTTGAGCAGTGAGTCCCCAAATCTATCAACCCTGTCATCCCTGCCAGTGACACAAACAAGTAACTTTGATATACCCAAGACCCCGGAAAAATTGGGTGAGAAACTGGCGGAACGCCTGGCTACTCTAGCTCGGGGCGGCGATACCGAAATCAAGACCACAATCAACCATGATGTCTACGGGCCCATTGGCATAGATGTGTCGATACAGAACAATCGTGTCAGCCTGAATTTATCCACTGGAGATGCGGGTCTACGTACTGCCCTGGAGGCAGCTACAGAGAGCCTCAGCAAAAACATCGCCAACCAAGGTCTGGAGCTTGCAGGCTTTACTGTAAGCGGTCTTAACAGCATCAACGGTAACAGGGCCAGCACATCAAGCAGTCAGGCTATAGCCAGTCTGTACAACTCGATCAATACCGCACCTTCACCCTTGGATCTGATAAACAGCGTTTCCTAGGCGCCATCGACCAGCCTGCCACGCCCTGGTGTGGTGCAATTGTTAACGACTAAGCTGGGCCTTGTTGTGCCAATAGTTTGAGGTCTTGGCATCCTTTGGCAAACCATAGAGTCCATCCTTATAGGCCTGTGTCATAAATTCCTGGGCCTTGGTAAATCCCGCCTCGGCCGCCTGCCTGACCAAGCCCACGCCACGGTGTACGTCACCCACCACGCCTCTTCCTTCTATGTAGAGAAGAGCCAGGTTATACAATGCGGTCAAATGCCCCTGGTCTGCGGCACGTCGATACCATATGGACGCCAAGCGGTCATTGCGTTCTACACCCCAGCCACTTTCATAGAGAAAACCCATATTGTATTGGGCATTGGCGAGCCCCCCATCGGCCAAGGGCTGCCACAGGGCCACTGCCTGGTCATAGCGTCCGGCGTTAAAGGCGTTCTGCCCATCCCTAAGCAATTTTCGTTGCAGGACGTTGCCTGACTTAGGCTTTGCTGCCTTGGTTTTGGCTTTATCTTTCTTGACCGCCGATTTCTTTTCTAGCCGGTTTATCGGTGTTTGTTGTTTTTTCTTGTGCGTTACAGGCCTCGGCATCCTTACAGATTGCTCACGTTTTTTGATGGCAAGATGCACAGTTTTAAAAGACCGAATCCACGGTTTCCTGTCGCGCATAGGCTGCAACAATCCACTTCGAGCCTGCTTTGCCGCTTGTAAACTCTTAAAAGAACCATACAAGAGTGAGAACCAGGGACGTCCTTCATGACGCGATTCGAAATAGGCCAATGGTGGAGCAAACGATTTTCCCACAATAAATTCTTTGACCGAACTCAATCTATGATCGGCAAAAATTTGTATGGTGTAGTGCCTTGGGTTGCGCTTGAGTAACCAGGCCTCATCAAGCAGCTTCACCACCTCTGGAATGGCCGGCTCTTTGTCCACGTCTTCGTCCGTGACGACCAGCGGCGGTGAGGCTGGTTTCTCAGGCGCCTTACCCACTTGGCCAGGCTTTTTCGTCACTATTTGATCTAGATTGGCCTTAACGGGCTTGGCGGGTTCCTTGGGCTTGGCTTTGGACCGGGGTACAGATGATGTCACTGGCTCTTTCTTAACGACCATAACAGGCTTGCCATCAACGGACCCACGTGCCATCAAATCTTGCACCTCTGCAAATCGGCGCACCCACGCCCCCATGACCCTCAATTCTGGAGATAGGCCCTTAAGCGCCCGTTGGGCTTCTACAGGTGTAGGGTAAACCCCCTGAATCAGACTAAACCAGGGTTTGCCCTGGTGCAAAACTTCAAAAAAGGCCACATTCCTTTTTAATTTGTGTTCTTTAATGAAAGTCAAAATCGAGGCCTCGGTCCAATTGGCAAAGAGTTGGATGGTGTAGTGGCCTGAATTCTGTGCCGCAATCCAATCTCGACGGTGGACAGAGAATTTAGTCTGCTGTCCTGATATCTCACTTTCGGCAAGCTTATGCTTCGCAGTTGACTGTGGTTTTGTCGGGACAACTTTTTTGTCTGTGGAAACCTTTTGGGTCAGTTGCAAACGTTTTTTGGTGGACTTTAAGGCCTGGGCCGCAGCCTTGTCACCGGTTTCAGCGGCCAGGGCAAACCAGTGCAGGGCCTGCTCCAAACTCATCTTGACGCCACGACCATAAAAATAGAGTGTTCCAAGGTTGTATTGGGCCTGGGCAAACCCCTGCTCGGCGGCCTTCAGCCACCAACTTGACGCAGTGGCCACATTCTTTTTAACGCCACGCCCGGCCTCGTACAGCACGCCCAGATTGAACTGGGCTGGCGGGTAACCTTGTCCGGCGGCCTGCTCGTACAACTTCGCAGCCTTGGAGTAATCGCGTTTTACCCCTTGACCTTCTGCGTATAACACTCCCAGGTTGAACTGAGCTGCGGCCTCGCCTTTGCTCACCAGGGGCTGCCATAATTTCTTGGCGGTTTCAAAATCCCCTTTTTGGTAGGCCGCAACGGCATCTTCAAACCCATCCGCATATAGAGGCGCCGTCAAGCACACACCTAATAGCCAGACGACTAGGCTGAAGCTTTCTATTCTTTTTGTCAGGTCAAACACTGGGTCGCATCACTTTTATTATTAGAAAAATCCACTGCCGTCATTCAAGTTCCAAACCACGCCGAGATAAATCTCAACCCTGCTTCCATTATAGCCCACCTTTGCTTTGCACCTTAACGAGAATTCTCGTCGAGAATCGGCTTAACAAACAAGGTGTTTGGAATGCTAAGTACCCACCCGTCTTTTAAGCTTGGTAATATTTTTGCGCCCATTTCCAGGCAGACCCAATAATGTCTTCGATTGAGTTGTACCTCGGTCGCCAGCCCAATTCAAGCCTGGCCTTTTCGGCTGTCGCCACTAATACAGGAGGGTCTCCAACACGCCGAGGTCCCACTTCCACTTTAATGTGTTTGCCAGAAACACGCCGAGCGGTTTCAATGACCTCGTTGACGGAATAGCCTTGTCCATTGCCTAAGTTGTAGGCCGCACTTTGTTCACCTGCCTGCAAGGCCCTTAAAGCTAACACATGGGCATCGACAAGATCGTTTACATGGATGTAGTCACGAATACAGGTTCCATCGCCGGTGTTGTAATCATCCCCATAAACCGTTACCTGAGATCGGCGGCCTAAAGCCGCATGAAGGGCCAGGGGTATAAGATGCGTCTCGGGTTCATGTACCTCCCCGATCTCCCCTTCGGGGTCTGCGCCTGCCGCGTTAAAGTAACGCAACGTAACAGAACGTAGCCCATAGGCCTGTCCAAAGTCCTCCAAGATCTGCTCGACCATAAGCTTGGAGCAACCATAGGGGTTGATCGGCTGCTGTGGATGGACCTCATCCAACTGCTCTTTTTTGGGTATGCCATAAGTGGCGCAGGTGCTGGAAAATACCAGCTTGCTAACATCAAATTGCCGCATCGTATACAACAAAGATAAGCTTCCCAGCACATTGTTCATATAGTATTTGAGGGGATCCAGCACAGACTCACCCACATAGGCGTAGGCAGCAAAATGCATCACCGCCTCCGGGCGATACTGCTCAAAAACCGTCCCCAGCCGCACCCTATCGGCGATATCACCCATCTCCAGGGGCCCCCAACGCACAGCCCATTCGTGACCATAGACTAGGTTGTCATAGACCACAGGCCTATAACCTGCGGCGGCAAGCGCCTTACAGGCATGGCTACCGATATAGCCCGCACCACCGGTAACAAGAATAGTAGTCAATGGGAGTGATTTTTTAATGTGTGGATAATTACAATTAATACGGTGTTTGATCGCAATTAAAAATTAATGCCTGGGGGCAATACGAGTAACACCCACCTTAATCATTAACAATACATTATAGCCTATCTCACCATCATCCGGCCGGTGTTTGACGGAAACTTTGCGTACTAATGAACACATTGGTTGCTCAACATCCTTCATCAGCAGGACACAGTAAATACGACGGATAGAATGCCTGGTGACGCAGAACATTTATCTCTTCTAGGGACAGGGCATGCATGCGCAACTGTCCCTGCGCGCTTGATAGCAGCATCCATGCTGCCAACATCCGCTTATAAGGGAGTCGGGTAACTTTCGTTTTCCTGTAGTAATTCGTGCTTGGCACTACTGGCATAACCCAATCAGTTCTATACTTCAGGGTCTGTGGTTGCCCATAAACTAATATAGAGGTGTAGTAACTTTGGGTGAAGTTTTTCACCATGCGCTTAAAGAAGGGACCTGGATCGAGGAATTTGAAATTCTGGATGTCCTTGGGGTGGGTGGTTTCTCCATCACCTACAAGGGCTATGATCACAACAACAGGCGCGATGTGGCGATAAAAGAATATCTGCCCACCGATTTGGCGGTTCGCAGCAAGGATGACACCACGATCCAGCCCATTTCTGAGGGCGGGAAATCCGACTACTTCGAGGGACTCAATCGATTTATCAACGAAGCCCGGGCCCTAACACGGTTTAGGGAGCCCACTATCATCCATGCCCTGCGCTTTGTACTCGCCAATGGCACTGCCTATCTCATTATGGAGTACGCCGACGGCCAGGCCCTGAATCAATACTTGGAAAGCCGTGGCGGCACCCTCACCGAGAAAGAAGTCATGCAGATCCTGGAGCCTATCCTTCAAGGTTTGAAGGTAATCCATAAGGGAAACTACCTGCATCGTGACATCAAACCGGGCAACATCTATCGACGCGCCAATGGCGAACCCGTCCTCATCGATTTTGGCGCCGCCCGGCAACACGTGGATGATGGCAGTCACGCGGTCACGCGGATGGTCACCAGCGGTTACACCCCTTTTGAGCAATACAATACCCGGGAGAAACAAGGCCCCTGGACGGACATTTATGCCCTGGGCGCCACCCTATATCGTTGCATTGCCGGTCGTCATCCACCCGATGCCCTGGAACGCATCGCTGCCCTGCACAATCAAAATGAAGATCCGCTCTTACCCGCAATGGAGATCGGTCGTGGCAGATACCCCATGAGCTTATTAGAAACCATTGACTGGATGTTGTCTCCGCTGGCGCAGAACCGGCCCCAAAATGTCGATATGGTTATTGACGCCCTGGCAAACCAGAAAGGCATTGACACCCTAAGCACCTATGTAGCGTCCCAGGTGGCAAAGTACCTTGAGACCGACCCCACGACCAGCGGCAAAGGCCCGGTGGCCCCCGAATATTTGGAGTATCTGGAAACTATCCATGGACTGGAAAAGACCGAAGAAATCCACTATGGCCCAGAACCATCAATAAAGAAAATCAAACCCACTACACCTGAGCTACCGATCCAACCACCACCGACCGGTCTTTGGGCCTCTGCCCATAAAGGCCAATTGATTGCTACCACTGTCCTCATGAGCTTCGCGTCCTTGTTGATCTATAGTCTCACCAAATCGGACACAGACAGTCCAGCGATACCGATGCGTTCTAACGATGGCAGTGCCATTACGGAGTCTTTTCATGCAAGCACAACGGTTCCCATTTCTTCTGAACTCGGGAATAAGGCCAAACAGATACGCAGGATGCTGGCCCAGGCAAATAAGTATATCGAACAAGGTAAAGAAGATATGGCATCTAATGTGGTGTCCGATCTACTGGTCTTGGAACCCGGCAACAGTAAGGTAAAAGCCATCGCCATCAACCTGCTCATCGGCGCCCAAGACCGCGTCTCCATCGCCAAGCAACAGGCCGATCAACTCGAAGCCGGCACCTATGCTGCAACCCCCTATTTACAAGCCAGCAAGCAGTTGCGGCTCGCCAATGCGTCGAGGCAAAAGGACCGGCTAAAACAAGCCATCATACAGTACAACGACAGCGCGAAGTCTTTTCAACGCGCGCAATCACTTGCCCGGAAGGAAAAGAAAAGGCGTGGCACAGAACTGCGGCGCTTAACTGCCAAGCAACTCAGGTGGCGCAAGCAAACCGAGGCCAAACGGCTCGCCGAGGAGAAGGCCCGGCGCCGCCAATTCAAAAAGGAGCCTTAGGGAAATGCTGCTCACTTGAACCGCCAAGACGCAAAGAACGCCAAGCATTTTCTTCTGAAGATTGCTCTTGTGGTATTCGTGCATCCTGCGCTCCCGGTATCTCTGGTTCCCACGCTCCCGCGTGGGAACCCATAGCCCTGCCCTACCGAGCCAAACATATGCATTCCCACGCGGGAGCGTGGGAACGAAGTGCTATTAACCTGGCGATATCGGCAACTGCTCCATTCGTTGCTACCTCCTCCGTCCATGGAGTCGTTGGCGCCTTGGCTGTTGAGCGTATTATTTAAGGGCACTTCTATTAACCCCTCCTGCCCCTCAGCGCAAAATGGTCGAAAAAATTCAAACTACAACACCCTCGACCGTATCACCATGAGTTTCTCGATTTGCATATCACGGTAGGTATAGGGAATTCCCCCCACCCCTAAACCGGATTGACGCAGCCCGGCAAAAGGCATCCAGTCCACCCTGAATGCGGTGTGATCGTTGATCATCACCGCACTGGCGTCAAAGCCCCTGTAGGCCTGTAGGGCCTTGTCCATGCTGCGGGTAAACACTGCGGCCTGAAAGGCAACCGGCAAGGCATTGGCACGGCCCAGGGCCTCATCCATATCCACATAGTCGTAGACACATATGACCGGGCCAAAGATTTCTTTGTTCGACACCTTGGCGTCCTGGGGGGGGTTAAAGAGCACCGTGGGGCTATAGCAATGGCCATGGACTTCACCCCCGGTCAACAATTCGGCGCCGGCAGCCACCGCCTCACTGACCCACTGCTGCACCCGATCCACCTCTTTGGCCCGAATCAGGGGCCCAACCTCAGTAGCAGGATCCGTGGGGTCGCCCACAACCTGGGCCTGGGCAAGTGTGGACAAGCGATCTGCCACCTCTGAAGCAATGGAGCAATGGCAAAATACCCGCTGCACCGACACACAGACCTGACCGCCATGATAAAACCCGCCTTTGGCAATAAGCGGCAGGGCGTCATCCAGGTCCGCGTCCGCTTCGATAATCACCGGTGCCGCACCGCCGTGTTCCAGGGCGCAGCGAGCCCCTGGGGCCAACTTGCTACGCAACATCCAGCCCACGGCGGCGCTACCGATAAAACTGAAAAAACCCACCCGCGAGTCGCTAACCAACTGACTGGCCACATCCAAATCCGACACGACCAATGCCTGACACCACGCCTCCGGCAGGCCCGCTTCCCGTAACAAGGCAACAAAACGGTAACAGGATAGAGGCGTGTCTTGCGCCGGTTTAATGATCACCGGACAACCGCTGGCCACCGCCGGTCCTACCTGATGCACAATCAAGTTGAGCGGATGATTAAAGGCGCTGACCGCCACCACCACCCCGATAGGTTCCTTCCGAGTGAAGGCCAGACGACCCTGCGATGCCAAATTGGTCCCCATGGGAATCTCCCGACCGCCATTACCGCGAATACATTCAATGCAGTTGTGCACCCCATCAATAGCGCGGGCAACTTCTACCCTGGAGTCCATCAATGGCTTGCCGCCCTCCCTTGCCGCCTCCATAGCCAGATCATCGGCTTGGGTGTCCATAAGTTCTGCGGTTTTTTTCAAAATGGCGATACGCTCGGCAGCCGATAACCAACGACTGCGATCCGCGAAAAGTTGTTGCGCGGTATTTAGCGCGGTTTTGACGGCAGCGGCGTTGGCCGTATCCAGGGTGGCAATAATGCTATCGTCATAGGGTGCAGTGACGGTCAGGGTGTTGCCGCTGGGGACGGCCCCTGGAATCATTAACGGGTAGTGTGTCGTCATATGGGACAGGCAATCTCGCCAAGACGCTGAGTCAGTAACATATTTTCCCGGTAGTCGATGGGTATCACAATGAGGCTTGGACCGGGCTCCTTAAACGCGGTCTCCAGAGTATCGACCAGATCGCGGCTGTTCTCTACCCGGTGACCTTGCCAGCCAAAGGCGCCGGCCAGTTGCTGCCAGTCTGGATTACCGAAGGATAAATCCGTGTGGTGGCCAAATTCGTTGGTTTGCTTCCAGGCAATCAGACCATAGCTGTGGTCTTCCCACACCATAGCAACGATATTGGATTTGAGACGCTTTGCGGTCTCCATCTCCTGCACGTTCATCATAAAGCCGGCATCGCCACAGATGGCCAGGATGCGGCGATCACCATGAATCATGCTGGCGCCAATGGCGCCGGGAAAGGCAAAGCCCATGGAGCAAAACCCGTTGGGGATTAAACAGGTATTTGGCACATGACATTGATAATGGCGTGCAATCCACATCTTGTGGGCTCCCACATCGGATAACACGATGTCATCGGCCCCCATTACCTGGCGCACATCCCACAGGACCTTCTGCGGCCGGATCGTACCCTCAGTATCGTCGTCCTTATACTTCTCTAACTCCTCCTTCATATCGCGCCGGGTAGCAGCCTGCTGCTGAAGGTCGAACTTGAGCCCCCCCACTTTGTCCACGCGCTCACACATCATCCATAAGGTATGGGCCAAATCACCGACAATCTCCTTTTCCGGATGATAGTGTTCATCAATCTCGGTGGGCAGAAAATCCGCATGAATAATGTTCTTGTCCTTATTCTTATTCCACAAATAAGGGTGATACTCCACCATATCGTAGCCCAGGGCGATAACAAGATCAGCGGAGTCCAGGGCACAAGCCACCACGTCTTTAGCCTGAAGACCGATGGTATACAGACAATAATCCGCATCCATATCCACGCAGCCCTTGGCCATGAAGGTGCTGATCACACCGATACCGGTTTTCTCGCAAAAAATACGCAGTTGCTTGCTGGCTCGTTTGCGGATACAACCATTGCCGGCAAGAATGATCGGCCGCTTGGCATTCATGATCTGCTCAAAGGCCTGGTCTACAATCTTGTCATCCGCCACCGGCCGCCGGAAGCGGAACGGCACCATGGGGTCCGAATCTGTCTCCATCTTGGCCACATCCTCAGGCAGTTCAATATGGCAGGCCCCAGGCTTTTCGGTACGGGCGAGTCGCACTGCTTTGCGCACCATCTCGGGAATGCTATCCGGGTGCAACACGGTGTGGGACCACTTGGTCACCGGCTCAAACATGGCCACCACATCCATAATTTGGTGGGATTCTTTGTGCAATCGGGTGGAGGCCCCCTGCCCGGTCAGGACCAGCATGGGGGAACGGTCCATATTTGAGTCGGCAACGCCAGTAATCAGATTGGTGGCCCCAGGCCCCAACGTTCCCAGGCAGGCCGCAGGATTACCGGTGAGTCTGCCATAGACCTCGGCCATAAACGCGGCGCCCTGCTCATGGCGGGTGAGGATAAACTGAATCTTGTCAGATGCCTCCAAAGACATCATAAAATCCGCGTTTTCTTCTCCAGGGACACCGAAAATATATTCAATGCCTTCCTCTTCCAGGCATTTAACAAACAGATCAGAAGCTTTCATAATCAAGGTGATCCTTTATTTTTGTTAATCAAATCACTCACTCAGCCCATTGAGACCAAAACAAAGGCATAGCGTTCCTTGAAACAAGTATAGACCGGTAAATCGGTCTCTATACGCCAACGTGAACCTGCCCCACTTTCCATATCAGTACTCAACGAATTGACTCATAGCCACCATCAATACCTGACTTGGTAAAAACAATCTGCCACAACTCATTAAACCGTGCTCGGAATGCGCCGGCAGCGGACATCAGGAAAAAGCGCCACATACGATAAAACCGCTCGTCATATTTATCATGGTCCAGACTGTCCCAATAACAATCCACGTTGGCCATCCACGCCATCAGCGTGGGATCGTAGTGGGCACCCATACTGTGCCAGTCCTCCATTACAAATATTTCCTCCGCACCCCGTGCGATTTGAGCCGCCGTTAACAACATTCCGTCCGGAAAAATATATTTATCGATCCACGGGTCTACGGCTTCTTTGCGCGAATTCACACCGATGGTATGCAAAAGAAAGATGCCGTCTTTCGCCAGACAGCGGTCGACCGTTCGCATGAAGGTGCGGCAATTTTTTGCGCCCACCTGCTCAAACATGCCAATCGACACGACCCGATCAAAGGTGCCCTGCATGTCACGGTAATCTTGTAGCCTAAATTCAACCGTCAGACCATCACACAGGCTACGGCCCAATTCGACCTGTTCTTTCGAAACCGTAACACCGGTGACCCTTGCGCCATATTTTTCAGCGGCATACTTGGCAAAACTGCCCCAGCCACATCCAACATCCAGAATCGTCATGCCCGGTTGCAACCCTATCTTGCGACAAATCAGGTCAAGTTTGGCCTCCTGGGCCTCACCCAGCGTGCTGGCATCCTTCCAATAGGCGCAGGTGTACACCATTCGTGGGTCTAACATCTTCTGGAACAGATCATTACCGATATCGTAATGATGTTCACCAATATTAAATGCCCTGGAACGCCGTTGGCGATTAACGAGCTTCGCCATGATGACGGGAAACACGAGTTTTAGGGGGGATATACTGTGTTTCAGATCTGCGCGCAGCAACCGAAAAATCAGATCGTCCAGCCTTTCAGAATCCCACCAGCCATCCATATAGGATTCACCGAATGCAATTGAACCATCACGCAACATACGCTCATAAAACTGAGTGTTATTAACCTGAATGTCCCAAGCCCGGTTGCCGCCGATCTCCACATCCGCCAAGACAACAATCCCACGGACCACTGATTCAGCACGATTCATACCTGACTATCCCCTGCCTTGCTATGTTCTTTGGCACACCAAACCCGCTACGAATTAACTCGATTATACATTGTATTCGGCAAACCATTCTCCTATCAACTCAAGGGAAGAATGAGGTGTGACTGGCGAATCGTTGTTTGTAACATGAAAACGTTGCCATTTGCAGTCTTGTATAACCCATCCAGGACGGTATGATCGCCCCAATGAAAACCGCCCTGATCCTGTTTCTGCATCTTCTCACCCTGCTCATTAGGCTCACTAGGCCCGGTGGCGCCAAGGCCATTGTCACCGAGAACCTGGCACTCAAGCATCAACTCCTGATCGCCCAGCGTCGGCATCACCGTTCGCCAAATCTTACCGTACTCGATCGATATCTGCTGGGCTGGTCTGCCATGCTGATGTCACCCAGGCGGCTATTGCGCTGCGCGATTGTCGTCAAACCCGCCACCATCCTGGCCTTTCATCGTGCCCTGGTCTCAAGAAAGTACCGGCTAATGTTTGGCTCCAACAGAAAAACCACACCCGGCCCCAAAGGGCCGTCCCAGACATTGATTGAAGCCATTGTCGAAATCAAACAACGCAACCCCCGTTACGGTTGTCCACGCATCGCCATGATAATTGCCAATATCTTTGGCATTGAGATAGACAAGGATGTGGTGCGGCGCGTGCTGGCAGCCCACTACACACACGACCCCAATAAGGGCACTGGACCCTCCTGGCTGTCTTTCATCGGCCATACAAAAGACAGTCTGTGGAGTATCGATTTGTTTCGTTGTGAGTCCATCACCCTGCATACCCACTGGGTGCTGCTCGTCATGGACCAATGGAGCCGCCGGATCATTCGATTTGCCGTACACCAAGGCCCGGTCGATGGACTCGCCCTGTGCGGGATGTTTAATCAGATCATCGCCGGTACCGACCCGCCCAAGCGTATCAGCTCCGATCATGATCCGTTATTCCGATTCCAGCAGTGGCAACGAAATCTACGCATATTGGGCATTGAGGAAATCAAAACCATCCCCTATACCCCGACATCCCATCCCTTCGTAGAACGCCTGATCGGAACCGTGCGCCGGGAATATCTCGATCACACCCTGTTCTGGACTACCACGGATCTGGAACGAAAACTGAACGCGTTCAAGGATTATTATAACCATCACCGCGTCCATGCCTCGCTTGATGGACAACCACCGTGTGAATTTGGCAACGAAACGAGCAAACCCAAGGCCCTGCTTGATCACTTTTCATGGCAACATCACTGCCGGGGGCTTTTTCAAACCCCGATTGCGGCATGAGTTAGTAATTCGCCATACACAGGCCATCGTCAAGATCAAACAACGCAACCCCCGTTACGGTTGTCCACGCATCGCCATGATAATTGCCAATATCTTTGGCATTGAGATAGACAAGGATGTGGTGC
>VAOU01062225.1_pt1 | contig 23522 bp, 25 predicted proteins | sample 3393871 | NCBI WGS metagenome assembly VAOU01 (sample SAMN08290440, study PRJNA428436) | hydrothermal vent metagenome | isolation source: Deep-sea hydrothermal vent chimney | place: Atlantic Ocean: South-mid Altantic Ridge | depth 1820 m m
CAATAGCGCAACCACCGCCAGGATAATTGTCATTATTATTGAATGCAAGAAAAAAACAGTCGCTCCGAGTATGATACCCACAAGAACAATACCCACAAATAAAAGCCTGAATAATAGCTGCATTGCGCCGATGCCAACCAACACGCCCAGACGGTCTTTGTAAATAGCGAAGCCCCCCTTTAGAAGCGCGAAGACGCCGGGTAGTTTGGTTTCCGAGACGGGGGCGCCTTCGGCGCCCCCGTCTGCCGTTGCTGCAACCGGGGCGGTAGTAGCCGACATATTTATTGGCGCGGAATAAGTTTCAGATGAATTAGTATCCGACACGACAGAAGCGACAGGGGATTGCTCAACCCTCACCGGCGGTGGCGAAGCCGGTGAGGGTTGAGGGGCTTCCTGCGCAACAGAAAATGCAGCATCCAGATCCTCCTGCTTCCATCCCACATTAAGAAGCTCCTTCACGATATCATCGCGAGACTTATTTTGAGCAAGCTGAACTTTTATGTGAGAAACCAGTTGGTCATTCATAGACATTTGTAGTGTAACAACTCAAGCAACAAATCAGAAGCGGGTTATCCACATCATATCATTTTTACAAAATATCACTTTTCAAATTACACTCAATTCTCAAAAAATAAAGGCGTCTGACACAGCAAGTCTGTTAAGTCCATTTGGCTACTGTATGAATTAAAATGAGAGCGATAATAATAATTACCGTAAAACCACCGATATATTTTATAAAATCAAACACATAGGGGGAAAGCGGTAACTTAAGGTTACTCTGCAGTGGCGTTGACGACGGTGGCGTTGGCGCATCAATATTTTGTATGTTATCTGACATATATATAGTATACATTATGCACGGGCATTAAGCTTGGCAATGCGTTCGTCAATCGCCCTTTGCTGTTCACCTGATACTCTTGCACGCACAATTTTCCAATCTGAAATTGCCTCCTTATTGCGCCCTATGGAGGCAAGCCACTGCGCCTCTATAATAAGCACATTGGTATTATCATGCGTTATCTTGCGCGCTTGCGCAAATACTGCCGGTGTTCCCGTTGCTTTCGGTTCATATTGCGTGAGAAATGTAAGATACGATACCCAAAATAAAGAAACGGCCGGCTGACGAGCGACGCTTTGCGCGTATGCATTTTGCGCGGTATGCAATGCGCCGAGGTGCGCCATGAGCGAACCAATATCATTCATTGCCACTCCTTGGCTCGGACTGAGCGCTCCGGCAGTGCGATAGTTTTCATATGCTTGTTTCCCTTCACCGAGGATTTCATATTCCTGACCTAGCTGGAGGTAGATATCATAATCTGGATATTTTCCTTTATGTAGTTCGCCGAGCAATGTGTGTATCTCTTGGTTACTTTTTTGTATAACTGTTGCCGGAGCTGTGTTTGATAGTCTCCATGAAAAATTAGTGTCGCGCGGGTCAATGGAGAATGATTTTTCCGCCCCGGTGGCGGTGCGTAGCACCGCCACCGGGGCGAGAGCTGACGAAGTGGCAACAACAGACGACACTCCCGCCAAAGACTTCACCGTGGAAGTTGCCACTGACACAGAACCCTTGCCGGAACCGGAAGGCATATGAAATGCGACAATAATAATCACCACCCCCACAACAACATATATTCCGCCGATTATTTTACTTTTTGATACACGCATATGGTGCCATCATATCATAACCATGGGAGGGTGCGGACAATTGTCCGCACCCTCCCATGGTTATGATCACTTCCGTATTGAACTAGTTATCTCCTCCCATGGAACCATCCCCGCCCTGTCCGCCTGAAGCTGAAGTTGATGATGCATTATCACCAACTGTACCTCTGCCGAAATTACCTGCCGGAGTAATGATACCATTGTTTCCACCCTGCTCACCTACATCACCGTGCTCCCCCCTATTACCACGCTCACCTACATCTCCTCGTTCCGTACGATTATCATTGTGCTCACCTTCACACTCACCAACACTGTCGCCATTTCTGACATGGAAGAAAAGAGCTCGGCGCGCTATACGTTCGGAAATCATCCGCCCAGAGTTTCCCGCGCGATGACATACCGCCACCATACGATTTGTGCTTGTGGCATTTTCTTGCTCACCCTCTACTTTGCGCAAGAAGTTCATCGAAATGGTACTTGTCGCGCGCTTAAGGAATGAGTTTAAAAGCATACGAGTTTCCGGACCGACTTGACCCACTGGAGAAATGCCGTGATTTTCTTGAAACTTCTTTACCGCATCTTCCGTCAAGCGACCGTAGTACCCCGTCACCAAACCCTGCGGATAAATGGAAGGATCACTTGCAAGAAGCTTCTGCAAAACCCTCACGCCCTTCCCTCTTGAGCCAACGCGCATCTGAGAACGAAGTGCCGCGAAAGAACTCACAATAGTCTTTTGTTGCGTCTTAATTTGTGCAATTTGTACTTGCAACGCTTTTATCTGTTGCAACAATTGTGCGATTTCAGCTTGAAGTGTCGCTTGTGTGCCGGAAGCCGATTGAACTACCGCGGTGATAGTTGTGGCTGGCGTGGTCGTTGTAGCGGTCGTTGTCTGCGCAAAAACCGCTGGGACGGCAAATGGCATTGCTGCCAAGAGCACGCCGACTGCGGTTGTGGTAATAATTTTCATATAAGAATGTTTATAATTAAAAGTGATAAATAAATGAAGCAAAAGCTTCCGCACATTCTTTCTAAACGCGCCGATAATCCATTTTGCACGCTTGCTCTATAGCATAACACACACACCCTTGTACAGCGTGCCCGGTGCGGTGGACAACCCCCGAAATCGGACATCAAATGTCCGATTTCGGGGGGTTGTCCACTCAAAAATATGTGGTGTGAGTAATCCACCGCACGTTATTTGCATCGCACACAGTTGCCAGCTATAATATATATGTAGACTATCACCGTGCAACAATCTTTATACAAAACTCGGCGGGCATTGGCAAAATGTGTACCACATTCAAAAATGGTGTATCCACAATCGTCTTTGGATCGCACAAAATATATATTTTGGCGTGCAATTACTCCTCTTTATCCGTATGTTCGTGATATTTTTACAACACTTAGAATTATTCCGCACAGCGGTCGTCAGCCCTTTCTGTTGGGATACATTGCCACTGACATCTCCATGGAGAATTTTATACACGAGCTTATTAAGCGTGGATACGGTAATCATTTCATAGCGTTGCGAGACAGTGATGAGCTTGTGGGCTTGCGTATTACAGACGGTTTCAAACATCAATATCATCTGCGTGTGTTTGCCGATGGTGCGGTGCACGGGCATTACGAATATGCTCCGGAAGCGTATCCTTTTTTTCATCTAAGTGAGATTGGTTTTGAAAAGCGCAGTGACATCTTTTTAAAACAATTGGGAGCGCTTATTGTTCCGGCTACCGCAAAGGAGATTGCGATTTCAACCGCACATTACTACTCACATAGACGATTCCCCGACATGATAGAAAAAATAATGCATATGAAATGGTTATGGGCATCTCGTGCGTGGAGATAATAAAAAGTGGGAGTATATATACTCAACACACTACGCGCGACCCGGGAGGGTCGCGCGTAGTGTGTTGAGTATAAAGTGAAGAATTATTGTAGCGGAATTCTTTGTGTTGAACGACGATCTTTAATAAGTAACAAACCTATTCCTATGCCAAGCGATATCACAATGGAGCCGACTATCCACGGAATTTCAGAATTTGGAATTGGGTATTGCGTAGCGTTTGGATAGCGTGCTTTGACAGGCATTGATATCGGTTCTACGGCAAGCTGAAGTGGTGCGTAATAGGTAACGTGTTGTTTAACATTTTGAGCTTCAAGAGTATACATATCTCCGGAAACATTTAGCGGAATAATTACGTTCATGGTGAATCCATCATTTCCAACCGGCACTATCGCAGAGCCAATGGAAATTTTTTGTTGCGGACCATCAAGATATAAATTATACACACCCGGTTTATGTAACCCATCACCCTTTAATGCCACTGTGCCACCCGGGCTAACCGTTGTTGGTGTGAAAGAAAGAAAAACCAAATCGTGTGCATATGCGATTTTCCCGGGAAGAAATTGCTCATAAAACGGAAGTCGCATCGCCGTGGGCGGACGCTTCATTGTGGATGAAGCAAATACCGCCTGCAAAGAAAATGCAATAATGATCAGTGTAATTACTCCCGCATATACCATCATCCAAGGGCGTCGTCTCCATGAAAGATACTTGGACCTGTCAATGAAGGGAACGATTGCCAAGAGAGTAAGCAACACAAACGGAGCCCACACAAGCGCTTTGATACCAAAGACATCTTCCATCCCAAACAACCACAAGAACATCCACCGCGGTTTCACTTCGTGAAGCGGTACGCCCGCGGCGCCCGCGTGACCGAGCGCTTCCGGGAAAAGAAGAGCCAGTACGGCGATAATGGCGATGAGTATAAATGACCACCCTGCCAATCTTTTTACATGGTCAATAAACGGTACGGTATCTTCATTATTCGCATATCCGACTTCCGCATCTTTATCTACTTTGGGCGATAAATTATGTACATGCATAAGATAAAAATGCACTATCACAATAGCAACAAATGCAAGCGGAAGTATGACCATGTGCTCAACATATATGCGACCGACAAGTGGCAAGCTCGCACTAAATCCGGACGTAAACCAGAGCCCCAACGGCCCGAGAATAACGCCAATTTCACTGCTGTGTTCCAGCGCCTCAATACCTTCTTGACCAAGAGCAAGTATCGTACCCATGAACAAAAAGAGCACTGTCAATACAAACAGAGCTAAACCTAATAACCAGGTAAATTCACGTGGACGTTTGTAACTGCCACTGATAAAGACGCGTGTCATGTGCGCAATAATAAGTACAAATACCGCATTTGATGCCCAGTAGTGCACACTGCGTACGAAATTACCAAACGGCGCACTTGTTATCAGATACATGACACTCTGATAAGAGGAGAGTTGGTTTGGGTTGTAAAACTGCGCCAGATAAATACCGCTGGCAAAAAGAATCATAAACGTGGTAAACGTCAGGCCACCAAGCATGTAGGGTAATGACTGTGCGTGTGCCGGCAACAGATAGTTGAGGCGATCCAATCCGAGTTTGGTATAAAGCGCTTTCCAAAAATTTCTTTTTTTCATATTTTTATTTGCGGGGATTGTTTCCGGTTCAGAATGTACACTAAGCACCGGGGCGCTGTCTCCTTATAATTAATTTAACTATTAACATCTTTATACTAGCACGTCCTTTGCGGTGGCGAAACTTGAAAAAACAAGTGGGTAAGTGGTCCAGCGAGAAAGTGGGAAAGTCTAACTCTCCCACTAGTGGGAGAGTTAGACTTTCCCACTTTACGACTCAAGCATTATATCTTTGAAATCATTTCCGTGAGCCTCTAGGTGAGCACTGAGTAATTCCCTCGCCTCTTTTTTATAGGTATCGCCCGTGCCAATGATTGATTTCACAAGCTCGTCCGGGTCATCAACAATGGGCGATGCCACGCCGGAAGCCGTACTGCGAAGACTTGAATATGGATATTGTTTCGCCCATTCCCATGCTTTGTCAAAATTATTCGTGGCAGCAGAAAGACCGCCGGAATACATTTCCAAAACATTTTTTACTAAAATATAGAACGCAAGATAGCGATGATGCTCGTCCTGAATAACAGCGCGTGCATGATACGAGCCCTGGAATAAGCTCCCTTTCTCACTATATTTTGCGTTAAAGCACACAGACATACTTCCCCCAAGGCGCTGCATAAATTTCGCCGTACCCCCTTCGGTGAGCTCTTGCAACAAGATATGAAAATGATTTGGAAGAAGCGTCCATGCAAAGATACGCACCAACGGCTCACGCTCGGGCCAGTGTGAAGGACGAGCGAGATTTGGAAGTTTCGCTACTGTGCGATGCCAGTACGGGTCTGTGTGCGTATCGTTCAGATACAATAACGACTGCATAAAGCGTGTACGATCATTATTGTCACGAACAATATCCAAACCGCGTGCACCGCGCTGAGTAACATGCATCACAGAATCAATACTAAAATTGTCTATTCGCATACATTATTATTTATAAAAAGCATAACATACACAAAGTGGGAAAGTCTAACTCTCCCATCCTGGGAGAGTTAGACTTTCCCACTTTGCTCCTTACCGCTTGTGTTTCTTTACTTTGGAACCGGAATCAGATTTGTTATTTTTTGCTTCAGTTATTTCCACTTTTCCTTTTGCACAGTCAAGCACAAAGGTTTTCTTTAGCTCTTTCAATAATTTGGTTCCAATTAAAACTGTCCCCGCAGGTTGTATATCAATTGTCGTATCTACACACTTCCCATCAACACATATTCTTCCAATACAAATAAAATGTGGAGATGATTTTCCATCAGCTAATGTGCTTGACTGTATACCTATCAGAATTAAACCGAGTGGGAAAGCTAGTACATAAGGAAGGGTGAGGTACCCATTAAAACCTGAGTCAATCAGCGCCTCTATTTTATTTGGCCCTGTCGCTCCCATAACCTCAATCTCAATCTTCGGTTGGTCGTTATCAAATGTTCCAAGCATATTCCTTTTCAGCGTAATTAACCGATGATATTTCATCGCTACCAACCTGTACTATGTAAAATAATTTCTCCCCATATTCTTTTCTTGCTTTTTCCACTGCGACCAACCTATCGGGATCTACTTTATATTTTTTCTCTGCGACATCAATAACCGCATATTCTCCCATATGATTTTGCTCAAGATCCGCCTTCAGTTCTTCAACATAAAACTTTTGACCCATTTTTGTTATTTCTTCTAAAGATAGATTATTTATCATACATTTTAGTATACCCTCGCGGTCTTTTTTTGCAAAGAATGCGCTACTACATTACCTAAGGAAAATCCAGCGTGGAAGAACAGCGAAGTACACAAATACAGAAAGGAGGAAGTCTGACTTCCTCCTTTTGTGGATACAGAAAACCCCCGCGCGGCGAAGCCGCGCGGGGGTTTTCTTTTGCTAGACCAAATTTCTAGCTGGAAGTTCCGAGGAACTTTGGGAGAGTTAGACTTTCCCAAACCCCGAGGAACTTTTAGACTTTGGGAGAGTTAGACTTTCCCAAAAGCTGAGAGGGATTATGAATGAGTGTAACTATATGTTCCATCAATCATGTCCTTAAGAAGGTAACCATTTGTCCAATCAGTTGTAGTGAGCGAGTGCGGTACCGCTGAATCATCAGACCAAGCATAATTGTTGCCTGTTACGCCAGTGATAGTAGACGCTATTGCATTTGCTGTCGTTGCATCTGCCTGAGCAAGATTCACCGAGATACTTGAACCCGTTGTCCAACCGGCAATGGTTCCCGCGCTAAGTGTGAAGGTCTTTGAACTTCCCGCGCCGATTTCAATAGGCGTGGCTGGTACAAACTGGAGAACACCACTATTGTTGACAACCGGTGTTGACGACGCTGCTACCGCCACGGGTGTACCACCCGTTACATCATTGAGCGTAAAGACTGTTGCGGTAAGAGAGGTCGTTGCAATCTTAAATGATAGTTTGTCAATGCTTACCTGACCCGCAGAGTCCGCGGTGATCGTGAGCTTATAGAGGTCTTGACCGACAGGATTTGCTGTTGAGGAAAGACTCAAACCGGCAAATGTCGAGATTGACTTGCGCACCACCATTTTACCATACGCTCCGTTGACACTGATCACTGATGTGATAGACGTGGTTTGGTTTCCTGCAGAATCAGTTGCTTGGAAACCGGCCGTCAGAAGCGTGGTTGTTACCGTTGCTCCAGATGTTGCACCACTTTGAATGGTTGGCGTGCCAACCGATACGCTCAAGTCAGCTGTACCGTTTTGCGGTACATACATATCAAGACCTGAGAATACCGCATTACTACCAATCAAATATGCCGTTGCTGTTCCAGTGCCTGTCTTAGTTGGGTAACTAAGATCAACATGGGTTACTGAACTCGCGTTCGGTACAGAGAGCTCAAGCTTCTGAACCGTGTACGAGGAAGTCAGCGCGGTAAACTGATAATCCGCTACCGGAATACCAGTAGAACCGGCAATCACATTCGTGTTGGAAGGATTGCTCGCCCCACGCGCGACGCTCAAAGAGCCAGTGCCAACCGTAATGGTTTGCAACGCAGCTCCTGACCCTGTGACTGATACGGAATTATTGGTGACCAACCCTGTTCCCGAAGTGCTGGTGGTAACTGTCGCAACAATAGCAACAGTTGCCGAAGACGAGATGTCTCCATAGACATCAACCACTTTGGTCCCCGATGAAGGGATGACGAAATTGGTTGAGAATGTGTTACCTGTTGCCGATGGTGTCGTGATTGTAGAGCCAATTAGCGCTCCGGTTGAGTGATCTTTAAGCACCAAGTTCGTTACTCCTCCATAACCAGCCAGATCAAGGGCGATAGTATTAACATTCACCCCTTCGGTTGAACCCGTTGACAAAACAAACGAGCCAAGAAGCGCGCTGTTCGTGCCCGCAAGCATACTCTGATCTGAATAACCGGAGAATGACGAGGCGCCAAGCGATGCGGCGGATACCGTCAAACCATTGCCATCCGTGTTTGCTGCCGGAACATCCGTGGAATTAAGTGATGACTGACCTTGCGCGTTTGATGATACATACTTCAAACTTACTTTGATGGTGCCATTATCAGGAATATTCACTGAAGCTGCTGTTTTGGCATCAGCGACGATATCAATCGTTACCGTCTTTCCTGCTGGGATAATCAGTGACGAGCCAAAGCTAAAGTCAGTGGCGTTTGTCGCTGTTTCACCAATGCTCTTGGTTGAACCAACCTGCACACCGTTTATCATAATCTTACCATTGGCAAGACCGTCTGGTGTCCCTGGCCCTGTGGTTATCGCATATACGTAGAGGTCATTCACTTTTACCGCCTCGCCTGATGCAAGCAGGTTAAAGGATGCCATCTTTACGTTTGTTGCTCCAACCGGAACATCATTACTTGGTGAGTTCGGTGCTTTATTGACCGATACACCGGTGCCGGCGCCAACTGACGAGATTGTTTGTAGACCGGAACTTACCGCTGAGAAGGTCGCGTTACTAAGTGTTGGGACAACCGGCTGATTAAGTTCGGTATCCACAAACATTGAAGACGACGTACGTTGCAATGACAATTTAAACGTTCGGCTGGAACCGCTGACCACATTCGCAACTACTTTAATGATGTGGTTGGACGTTGAAAGTGTTACCGGACTTGCCGAAAGATTAAACGTTATTTTACGGCTTGTACCGAGGTTTGTAAGTGAGTTTCCGACTTGCGTGCCATCTACGTAAAGACGCAGGTCTTGCAAGGCGTTGCTACTGACTGAACCGAGGTTCGTGAAGGTTAGTGATTCCAGCTTTACCGGATTGACGGAAACTGAAACACTGTTCTGCCAGACGACATAGTCGCTGGCAGGATTTACTGCCGTGTTTGTTACTGGCAGTGTCGTGGCGGCGAAATCTACCGTTGCCAATGTACCAGCTGCTACTGCCTGTATGCCACCAACAACCGGAAGCGAGACGCTTGAATCAAGCGTGGCGGGACCGACTGCGGTGAGCTCTACACCGAGCTGTTGTCCTGCGGTATTTGCTGCGATATCAGAACGCACCGCTATCGTGTAACTGCCTCCGGCAGGAACTGTGAAGATTCCTGCTGAGTTGTTAAACGAGAACTGTGAGTTCGTGACACCTGCTGAATCGGTGATTGGTGTTACTCCGTTATAGAGGTATACATTTGCCAATGTTGTGTCATTGGAAATACCAACGCGCTTAAATGACAAGCTGTTTACCGCTACGGCAGAAGATGTTGGGTTGGTGAAAGTGAATTCAGCCAAGTTTGCAATCCCCTGTCCGGCAACAATTGCTGTTCCGTTTGGTGACGAGGCGGCAAGTGCGACCTGAAGGCCGTTACCGGTTGCCACTGTTCCTACTGTGCCCGTGGTATTACCAGTTGTGCCAGTAGTTCCCGTGGTACCTGTGGTTGCGGTTGTGGCGGCGGCTGCGGCGGTCAAGCTCGCGTATTCTGCGCGAGAAATCGGACCGAAGTAACCGACTGCCGGAGCGACACCGTTTGCTGCCTGCCATGCGGCGACCGCCTTTCTAGTGATCGGACCGAAGTAGCCGGTTGATCCACCTGCATAGGTGAAGTAACCGCCCGCTGTGAGATAATTCTGAAGGCAAACTACGTCTGCTCCTTTACTACCAATCGTGAGATTCATCGTAAAGTTACATGACGAACTGCTTACCGTACCTGTTGAAGTTGAACCTGAAGTTCCTTGCACAGTATTGAGCTGTGCTTGGAGTGATTGAATTGTTGCCATAAGCGATGAGATCTGCGCTTGGAGCTGTGCTGTCGTTTCCGCTTTTACCGCAGGGGCAAATGCAAACGCCATTGAAGCTATCATTGCGAGACCCGCAACCGCTGCTGCAACTTTTACAACCACATTATTAGTTACTGAATTAGTCATATGTTTTGTTAAGTTTTCTATACCACGTATGCGACACCGATAATTGTTAAAGGTAGTAATGTGGTGCGCATGCGTAGATTTATTTACATTGGTAATACATTGCTTGCGCAATGTGTTTTGTGTTCGTGTTTTATTTAGTCATGTTTCCATTCACTAATCCCACAGAAAACGAATCGATCTGTTTTCCATGAGCTAGCTGGTAAGGTTTCCATCCGTACTGTCGTGCAATCGTGGTAGATATTCTTTTCTTGCCGACTCTGTTGATAAGGTAATCATGTCTTGTGCGGTAACAGAAAAACCGCGCGGTGTTACAGGAATATGCATATAAGGATGCGACATATTCGGTGCATCCATTTTTGACATATACCGGACCGCTCAGACATGTTTTGCAACCGGTCTAAAGTTGCTATATAAAATGTATTGCACGCTTTTTCGTGGACGACGAAAAGTGATGCATACAATACGCTTTTGTTTTGTTAAAGACCACCCCCCGCGGAAACTCTTACGCCCACATCCGTTCGGGACTAATATATAGTATAACGGATAAGCAGTACAAATAAAAACCCCGCAAGATGAACACATGTGGATAACGAGCCCCCACGCCGAGAATACAAAAATAAACCGTACTATCGGCCTACTTGATTATTTCCGGTGTGCGCGCCTCAAGCATCGTCATCACTGCCGTAAAGTGTAGCAAAATGTGGGGGCGTGGTCAATCGGGGAGATATTGAAAAAATGGGACAGGCAAAACATATAAAGGACATTTTTATCACTATAAAGTTACCTGTTAAATCGTCTGTTGCGCAACAGGCAACTTTGTAGTGACAAAAATAAGGTAAGACTTGGCTCAGCGACCCGGAGTGTCTTGTTTTTTCACTACAAAGTTGCCTGTTAAATCGTATGCTATGCCAGTGTATATGACGTCCATCGGCGCGCGCCGGTACGAGTCAACACACCTTTTGAAACAAAGTCTGCCAGTTCCCGCTGAATTGTTTTTTCACTCACGTCGCGAATGGCAGTTGATATGTCCTTTATGTAAACCTGTCCTTTAGCCCTTATGATTGAAAGTATTGCTTCTTTTCTGCTGTCCTTTACATTTGCATTACGATGTCCTTTAGGGGGGGTTTTGGCGGTGCCGTGCGTGCTCGCACGCACGGCACCGCCACCGACTGCCACGTGCGTCGCTTTTACAGAAGACGACTTCTTCACCAACTGCGCAAAAGATTGCACCTCTTCCAAAGAAATGTTCGGCTCTTCATATGTGGCGATTTCTTGTAAAAGCATGTGCGCTTCGCGCTCTATGAGTTCCGCATTCATGACCGAAAGCATGCCGCTTGTGCGAGCTATTGATAGCACACTTGAAAGAGCCAGAAGCTCTCTTGCAAGCGCCTCTTTGGAAGAGGTGGAAAAAAGGATTGCCGTGTCAATTATACCCATTGCAATTGTGTCCGCGCGGTCACGCAATGCCGGGGCATTATGAAATGCCGGAGCGATGGGGTGTATCGCTTTTGCAAGACGCTCCGCTTTTTTATAAATAAACACTCGCCGTATGTCCTTATCAAATATGCTTGAAAATATATCTTTATCTAGAACAAAATCATTAAAATCGGAATGCCGGGCAAGTGTGTGGTCTTGTTGTCCTTTATGTTGTCTTTTATAGTTCATAAAGATATTTCATACGTGCGTGTCTATTATTGTATGTCCTTGAGAGGGTTTATGCAAGGTGTTGCCACATGCGAGATTTAAGAAATACCCGATGCCGGCTAAATAACCAAGAAAAAGTGGCGCAACCGGGCACAACGGTGGTAAAATACATATAAATGATATATTATGGCGCGTAAAAAAAAGAGTAAAAAAGCTCGCACAATCAGAGACTATGAAGACGCAATCAATTGGGTGTCTGCTGTTGTGCTTATTGCATCGGGCGTGGTGCTTTTCCTTGGCGCCATAGGAGCTTCGGGACCAATCGGCTCAGCGGCTTTCATCGCTTCCTATAGCGCCATCGGGCTCGGCGCATTTATATTGCCGTTTGCCATTATCCTGCTTGGCATATATGCGGGTTTCAAAAAACCGGTTATCACTCCGATTATTGCCGGAGGTTCCACCTTGCTTCTTGCGGCAATGCTTTCTTTTGCCGGACTGTTTTCTTCGTCATCGTGGGGCGGAAATTTCGGCACCTTTGTGGGAAAATCTCTTGAAATGTTTTTTGGCTTTTGGGGAACGCTCATTCTTTTGCTCGCACTGGTACTCATTGCACTTGCGGCGGTCATTGATATTGAAATACTGTTTACGCGTGTGTTTACTTTTTTCTCGTTTGTGTATGGCACAACACGCGCAAAAATAAAATATCCTCACGAAGGGCGAGAATACGAAGAGGAAGAAAAAGATTTGGATGAAGGAACGGATGAAGAAAATGAAGAAACGGAATACGAAGAGGAAGATGATGAGGAAGAGGAACACCCGAAAGAACTCCCTGCGGAACATGAGCCAACTATAAACAGGTTTGACCAAAACTCACTCATTCACGCCGACGGAAGCTCGGCGAACGCGATTGTTAATTTTGACGCAACATATAATCCGCCGGACATACACCTGCTTGAGAATGATAAAGGAAAGCCCGGGGTCGGAGATATTAAAGCGAACGCGAATATCATAAAACGCACTTTCCAAAATTTTGGCATCTCGGTTGAGATGGATGAGGTGTCTGTGGGACCGACCGTTACGCGCTACGCATTTAAGCCGGCAGAAGGCGTGCGACTTTCAAAAATCATTTCATTGCAAAATAATTTAGAGCTGGCGCTTGCCGCGCATCCAGTGCGCATTGAGGCACCAATTCCGGGGAAATCACTGGTGGGCATTGAGGTGCCGAACACTCTGAAAGCGACTGTCGGGCTTTGCGGTTTGCTTATGACACGACGCTGGCAAGAAAGTAAAAATTCACTTTTGGTAGCGCTTGGACGCGACATCGCGGGTGCGGAGCATTATATAAACTTGGTAAAGGCCCCGCACGTACTTGTCGCCGGAGCTACCGGTTCCGGAAAGTCGGTGGCAATTCATGCTATTGTAACTTCCTTGCTCTACCGAAACGGTCCAAACCAATTGCGCTTCATCATGGTTGACCCCAAGCGCGTGGAGCTCACTCTCTACAATGGTATTCCCCATTTGCTCACTCCCGTCATTACCGATGCAAAGAAAACAATCACCGCACTGAAGTGGGCGGCAAAAGAAATGGAGCGACGATATAATATATTGGAGTCCGAACATGTGCGCGATGTAGAATCATATCATCAAACAGTTCTTGAGCCGGCGCGCAAACGATATGGGGAAGAAAAGCGAAAAGGGGTACCGGAAGACAGTCGCACAGAGATGCCCGAGGCGATGCCGTACATTGTGATTGTCATTGATGAGCTCGCAGACATCATGCAAAGTTATCCCAGAGAACTTGAGGCATTGGTTGTGCGCCTTGCGCAGATGAGCCGTGCCATTGGCATTCACCTTATTCTTTCCACGCAACGACCGTCGGTTAATGTCATCACCGGACTTATCAAAGCAAACATACCGACACGCATGGCACTTCAAGTTGCCTCGCAAATTGATTCGCGTACCATTCTTGATAGCTCTGGTGCTGAAATGTTGCTTGGCTCCGGCGATATGCTGTATCTTTCCGCAGATATGCAAAAGCCGGTACGTATTCAAATGGCATACATCAGCGAAACAGAAGTGAAGAAAACTGTGCAATACATTAAAAAACATAATTCCGGCGATTTGGTTTCTCTTGAGCTCTCTGAAAATGGAAATGGTTCCGCCGAACCAAATGACGCGATACTTCTTGCGGGCGCTGATGATGATGCGGATGACGAGCTTTATGGTGAAGCAAAGACCGCGGTGGAGGAAGCGGGGCGCGCATCTACCTCATATCTGCAACGCAAATTGCGTATCGGCTATTCGCGCGCAGCACGTCTTATGGACATACTTGAGGAAAAAGGGATTATCGGGGAGGCGGATGGTTCGCGCCCACGGCAGATATTGGCGCAGACGCAACAAAGCTCGGACATTTCGGACATTAACGATAGCATCTCCGGAGATGATGTGGGGGATGAAGAGGATGACCTATGACATTCTCATTATTCAAAACAGTATTTTTTATCGTTATTGTTTCTGCGATTGCGTACGGTTTTTGGGAAGGACGCACATTAATGGAGGGTCCGGGGCTCTCTTTGATATCCCCCGCACAGGGGGCGGTTACCGGAAACGGTTTTGTAACCGTTTCCGGTAACGTGGCGCGCATAAATGCGCTTTCGGTAAACGGGCTTGCGATACTTCCAAATGAAGACGGTTCCTTTAAACGGGTATTCGTATTTGCACGAGGAGAGGATATACTGCAAGTAACGGTTACCGACCGATTCGGACGCTCCGTTACAAAAACACGAGATATTATTTCTAAATAAAAACAACAGCTCGTCTGTATATAATAAATGTATGCCATTTAAAAAAACAAAACCAAAGGTGCTGAAAAATACCACCCCGCCAGCGGAAAATACTGAAGAAAAAAATAGCGCGATAGAACTTGCACTGAAGGAAATTCGTATGAAGTTCGGCGATGAGGCAATTATGACCTATGGATCCAGAAAGCCATCGGCGATACCGTTTATCTCAACCGGCTCTATCGGGTTGGACAATGCGCTTGGAGTCGGCGGGCTTCCGCGAGGAAGAATTATTGAGATATTCGGACCGGAGTCTTCAGGGAAAACGACTTTGGCGCTTCACTCCATCGCCGAAGCGCAAAAGAAAGGTGGCATTTGCGCATTCGTAGATGCGGAACACGCGCTTGACCCGGAATATGCGCGCCGGCTCGGAGTGAAATTGAACGAACTGCTTATCTCGCAACCAGACACAGGCGAGCAGGCGCTTGAAATTGTGGAATCTCTTGTGCGCAGTGGAAACGTGGACACTATTGTGATTGATTCTGTTGCGGCACTTACTCCAAGAGATGAAATAGAGGGCGACATGGGTGCCACACATGTGGGCAAGCAAGCACGCTTGATGAGTCAAGCGTTGCGCAAACTCACCGCCATTACGGCAAAGAGTAAAACCATCGTGATTTTTATCAATCAGATACGTATGCAAATCGGCGTGATGTTCGGCAATCCAGAGACCACTCCGGGCGGAAAGGCATTAAAGTTTTACACAAGCGTACGTCTTGATATTCGCCGTATCGCGCAAATTAAAAAAGGTGAGGAGGTTGTTGGAGGGCGTGTGAGGGTAAAAGTGGTGAAAAATAAAGTTGCGGCGCCTTTTAAGACCACCGAGTTTGACTTGCTTTATAATGAGGGCATCAGTCGCGAAGGAGAGCTTCTGGCGCTTGGCGAAAAGTACGACATTATAAGCAAGTCTGGCGCAAGCTATCGCTTTGGTGAAGTACCTCTTGGGCGCGGGTATGATGCCTCGCGAACGTTCTTGCGCGAAAACCCGAAAATCGCCACGGATTTGCTCAAGCAAATCCGTGGGAAACTTGATGCGGTATAGTGAGGTGGACCCAGGGGGCTTAAGATGTTGCTTACGGTGTCGGTCAGGCGCGCCCTTGCCCGGGCGCGCCTGCTTAGCTTAGGTTTAATTACACAGTCCTTGTAAAACGCATCGCACGGAAAGCTGAAACAGCGCTGTACATGAAATAACTGACAGCTCCGAGCAATGACACAACCGCCACCTGCGTTATAAACTTGGTGTGCTCAAATGCGGAAACCAAAAAATGTTCAGGTGCGACACCGCTGGTGAGGCGTGGCATGTTTGCCAGTACGTTTCCCACATGCACCACATGTGTTACCGCACCAAGCGCAACTACGACAACGAGCACCGAAAGCGCAGTGGTGTTTATGACAAGCCCAAGCACATATATGATATATATGCGACGCATAACAATTTTATGAATTGGTGAAGGCATGATAAATATATTATTTAAAAGTTTTCATAAACATTTTCTTCGCTCGGTGCACTCGCGTTTTAATTGCCGAAACGGTTGTTCCCTCTTTGCGCGCCATTTCTTTTTGCGTGTACCCTTCCAAAAACTGGAGTCGCAATACTCTTGCGGCGGTTTCAGGAAGTTGCGCGAGTGTGCGGAGCACTTCATCGCGCACGGTAAGAGTGGCAAACGTATTTTCTGCGTTATCCGGAAGTGCCTCATAGTGTTCAACCGTCAGGGGAGCTATGGCGCTGTTGATGCGTTTAAGTTTTTGATAGTGTGTAAACGCAACTCTATTGAGGATGGTATACGCCCACGATGAGAAGCGCGCGCCTTCTTGTTGCTTGTATTTGTTGGTAAAAAGATATATCCGCGTAAAAGTATCTTGCACAATCTCTTGTGCATCTTCATGTACTTTTATCACTGCGCGAGCACGACGATAAAAGGGTTTTTCATATCGTTCAACCAAGATAGCAAACATGTCGGGATGACGTACGGAAAGCCGAAGCACTTCTTCATCGGAAAGCTTCATCGCGTATCGTCGTGAATTTGAAATGCTCATGCTTTGTGTTATCATAATGCCATAGTACGCCACAGTCGGCATCTATTATAACTATATATCCATAAAAAAGTTACTATGGCAATTCTTTCCTATAACGAAATAACGCAAAAGAAAATTATTGTATTTAATGGTGATCCCTATAAAGTTCTCTCCTCAAGAGTTTTTCGTATGCAAATGCGAAAGCCGGTTAACCAAACAAAATTACGACATCTGGTATCCGGCAGAGTGATAGAAAACTCATTTCATCAAAATGAATCTGCGCCGGAGGCGGAAATTGAGCAAAAAGACGCCATATACCTTTATACCAATCATGGAGAATCATGGTTTACGGAAAGCACCGACAAGAAAAACCGCTTCTCTTTCCCGGAAGGCCTCGTGCATGACAGTGTGCGGTGGCTTGAACAAAACGCACCTATTACCGCTTTGTTTTATGATGAGAAACCGATTTCAATTAGTTTACCTGCAAAGGTTGAGATTTCCGTAACTGAAGCCCCGCCGGCAATAAAGGGGAATACCGCGACCGGAGGCACCAAACAAGTAACTCTTTCTTCCGGGGCAAACATAAATGTACCACTTTTTGTAAATGCAGGGGATATTGTTCGCGTCAACACTGACACGGGAGAGTATGTGGAAAGGGTTGCAAAAAAGTAACCTTTTGCTATACTGTATATGGATGTTTAGATTTCAAAAAGGGTCTTTTCATGGGCGAAGGAAGAACATCCCTCCGTCCATGAGGAGCCCCCTTACTGAGACCCTCATTGTAGGGTCTTTTTTATTTCCATACAGTGAATACCCCTCCGGTAAAAGTCGGATATTGAATGTCCGACTTTTACCGGAGGTGAGGTATTGTGCAATAAATAAGCGAGTTTACCTATAGTGTGTAATGCGGACACCCATGTATCATAGGCGTAAGTGAGGAAGTTTCACTTCCTCACTTACGCCTATCTTGTTTCCGCACGACTTGTAAAAAATTAACTTCTTGTTATTATTACACACGGAAACAACGACCCCCCCCCAAGAAAAACAATTGTACCCCCCATTTTGACCTCGCGCCCGCGAGGTCTCTTTTTATTCAAAAATATTATGTATTTTTGAATAAAAAGGACATTGGATGTTCAACTTACACCAAGAAGACACCGGCAAGGAAGTGAAACTTCCTTGCCGGTATTATTTCCGCCCGATTTGCAAAAAAGTAGCACCTCTGCTATATTGCAAACAGATCCCCGGAGGACTTCCCACCCTCCATTTTTACCCCCGGCAATTAGTTTGAGTCGGGGGGTCTTTTATTTTGAGAAATCTGACGCTACGAAGCGATATACGGCAATAGTGCCATATATCTGGAGCGCTTTATTGCAAGAGCAATTTCACGCTGGCGTGCTGCTGCAATTCCTGTGCGACGATGAGGCAATATTCTTGCATGCGGATCGGTGAATTGCGATAAATATGTCGTGTCTTTATAGTCAACAAATTTCTTGTGCTCTATTTCTTCTCGTTGTGCCTGATGTGCCATAGGTATATATTTGTATTATTAAAAAGGAATATCTTCCGGCTTAATGTCTTCATCGGGATACTCAATCGTTTCTGAAGATGAATTCTCAACCGAATCACTTTGTGTGCTCTGTGCACTTTGCGCACTCTGCGCACTCTGCGCCGATTGTCCGGACGCATTTGCGCGCCCGCCATCTGCACCGAACTGGAAAGTATCTGCAACAATTTCGGTGCGATAGTTTTTATGCCCATCTGTTTCCCATGAACGGGTTTGCAGGCGCCCTTCTATATAAATCGGGCGTCCTTTTTTCATGTATTGCCCGATAACCTCAGCAAGCCGACCGAATGCAACTACATTATGAAATTCGCTCGCATCTTGTTTTTGCCCTTCTTTATTTTTATAGGTACGATTGGTCGCAACACTAAACGTTACTACTTGTTGTCCTGAAGGGAGCGCGCGAATTTCCGGATCGCGAGTAAGATTTCCATAAATAGTCGCCTTATTGATATACATATTTTTATTATACTCTACAAAATTGCATTTTCAATGGCGACATCAAGCTTTTCTTTTGATTCTTGTACACGTACGTGTACTTCTTCTGTTTTTTCTTCCTCTTGCATATCTTGTTTCTGTGTATGACGGTACCATTCCTCATACTGTATTGCCGCATGCTCTGCCGCCTCTTTGGTAGTGCGCACATCAATATATCTAAATACATCATTGTGCTCTTTTATCATATCTATAATTCGTGCATGTGCTTCCCCATCGGACTGATACACCACCCATCCAAAAAATGCGGAAGAAAAATCATGTCTACCGGTGCGCTCCATACGGGAAATGGTATAGGCGAGGCGCAATCGGTGCGGTTCCCCTATGGTAATAACAGTTCCCGCATCGGCAATGTTGTTTTTGATGCTCTGAAAAAGCTCTTTTATTTTTTGTTTTGGAAGATCGGGATCAATATGAAAACCAAGCTCATATACTCGCAATTCAAGGTGGTCTGAATCACTTTCTTCATTTGGGGTTTCTTTTGCTGTATTTTTTGTCATTTGTACCATGCTTTTCAAATAGTAGCATGTTTTATTATCACGCGCAAATGCCCGGCTTTTGCCGTTCTTATATAAATAAATAGGTCGGGCTTGCATCCGTGCAAGTCCGACCCCTTGGCATCACCACAATCGCCACCACGCCAAGATGGCAACGCCCGCAATCATCGCTGCAGTCTGCACAGCGACGGGAAAAGTGAACTTCCATTTCGGCGTGAACTTCATCACGCCGGTGATTGCCCACGGAACCAGCAACCCCGACACAGTTGCGATATCTGTCTTAGACACCGCAGGCACCGCCAAATTTTTGATGTACACCATGGCAATCACCCATGATGCCAATGTGGCATACACCACAAGAATCCATCCCGCCTCCGTCACGTGCCCGTCATGAGTATGTGCCTCCGGCATAATTTTCCCCGCCGGAGTAAAGACAAAAACAGCGAGCGACGTCCACACCACCAACGACACAACCGCAATTTCTATGCTTTGCATAGAAATATATTCAAACCTATACTTCCCCACCAAATATGCCACAAGTGGCGTGATAACAATAACATCAAACCACATTCCCCCGTGTTGGAGGAAAGAATATCCCCGCAAATGATCTCGCGATGGTAGAGAGTATATAGTTCCACTACTCGTCACGTGCCATTCCTCCAGTCTGTACATTTGGTTTGCAGAAAAAAATCCATCCTGAAATGAGAGAAGAGCTTGCAAAAATAAGAGCCCCTCTCCGACAATCATCACAGCAATAAACCATGTCCAGTTAATTTCCATTTTCGCATCTCCTGTTCCGCGAAACCAACCCGTGCGCGCACCATGGGCGCGCACTTCTCTGTCCGAAATTAAGATAGCGCGTTTGTGTATATCTGTCAAAAAATATCACAGATGACACTTCAGCCCCGGCAAAAGCCGAGCATCCAATGCCCGGCTTTTGCCGTTCTTATATAAATAAATAAGTCGGGCTTGCATCCGTGCAAGTCCGACCCTTTGACATCACCACAATCGCCACCACGCGAGAACGGCAATACCGATAATCTTTACCGCAGTTTGTGTGGTGGAACAATAATTTAATTTCCATATTGGCGAGATTTTTATTACACTGAGTATCGCCCATGGGATTAATACAAACGATACGATGGCGACATCATTCTCGGAGATTGGTGGAGTTTCAAGCCCCGACACGTACCACATGACAATCACCCATGATGCCAATGTGGCATACACTACCAGAATCCATCCCGCCTCCGTCACATACCCGTCATGAGTATGTGCCTCTGGCATAATTTTCCCCGCCGGAGTAAAGACAAAAACAGCGAGCGCCGTCCACACCACCAGCGCCACTATGGCAATCGTAATGCTCAGCGGAGAAAGATATGCAAACTGATACTTCCCCACCAAATATGCCACAAGTGGCGTGATAATAATAACATCACACCACATTCCTCCGTGTTGGAGGAATGAATATCCATGATGCCCTTTCCGAGACATCTGTGTTGCCGAAAAAAATCCATCCCAGAAGGAGAAAAGAGCTTGCAGAAATACGAGCCACTCTCCGATAATCATCACATCAATAAATCGCCCCCAGTCAATATTCATTTTCGCATCTCCTGTTCCGCGAAACCAACCTGTGCGCGCACCATGGACGCACACTTCTCTGTCCAAAATTAATGTAGCACACTTATCTGTATCTGGCAAAAAATTGTACGCGTCCACCACCCAATGGCAGTCCTGCGCTGTGAATGAAGATAGTATCTACCATAGTGGCGATACTTGGTCCAAGAGAAGCGGGGGGAACAAAGGGGTCAGGCGCGCTGTGATTTTTACAAGAATGTCGCGCGAGAGCTTGCCAGCAAGATCTCGCGCGACGAGATGGTTGCGTAAAAACACTCGCTCACCACCGCCACGCTTTGCGTGGCGGTTTTTTTATATTGCGACCTAAAAAATAAAAATCTGTTAAACACCTGTAAAAAATTATGCGATTGAATCAATGCGTACTTTGGTAAATGGCTGGCGATGACCTCGGCGTTTCAAATAGCGGCTCTTGGCTTTGTATTTCACCACATCAATTTTCTTTGCACGGATAATCTCAACAACAGCGCCCTTCACCGCTGCACCTTTAATCGTTGGCGTACCGATAGTCGTGTCCAAACCATTATCTACCAACAGCACTTCGCTGAAAACAATCTTGTCGCCCGTCTTTTGCTCACCAGAGAGTTTTTCCACACTCACCACATCGCCCTGGGCGACGACATACTGCTTTCCTCCTATTTTTATAACGGAGTATTCCATAATCCCCATATCCCAGTCATCTAAAGCGATAAAAAGCAAGGCCACACTGAAATCCTTTTCAGTGTGGCCGGTATTTTTTTTGTTCTTTTGTCATTTGCCGGCTACGGTTGTGACCGAAACCGGCTTTTCATTCACCAACCTGAAGTGCGTCGGTGGAAGCTTCCCCTTTACACGAATGGTGTGAAAAACTCCATCACCACTTCGGAGGAAGAGAATTCTGTCCTTTCCACTCCGACTCTCGGCGATGACTATATAATCATTGTCTTCCCCTCCAGCAAAAGTATTGAGCTGCTGGGCATATGGCAGAGGAGTAGCCACAACTGACCCCTTGCCAAACTGATAACCCCACCCAACAGAAATAATAATAAGGGTTACTATCGCTAAAGAACCCAAAAAGAAGAGTACCTTGGCAATTTCTCCTCCTCCATCTCTATGGGAGAAATGCCCCGTGAGATGGAAAATAGCAACCGTTAGAGCCGCAAACACTATTATCGAAACAAAAACAACATCCCAACCAGGAAACGACAAGTTATACATCGCCATATAATATACTCCTTTTTGAGCACCTCCATTGAGGCACTCTTCTGAAGAAGACTATGGCACAAAATTAAAAACTATGCAACCCCTCTGCCGGATTTGTTTTTGAGTCGCAAATTGAAACGAATAAAATCAGGCGGTAGAAAAGTTTTTAAAGTGGTGGAAGTTGGACTTCCACAAGCTGAGGACTTGCTTGAAAATCAGGATTGAGGGCTGACTTTCAAGGGTGGGGGTTAGGCGAGCTCCCCGAGACCAAATACTCGTGTGGCGTTTTCAATCATTGCTTGTCTAATCGTTTCTTCATTTTCGCCTCGTATGCGCGCGATTGCTTGTACTACATCCACAACCGCAAATGGTGAGTTTCTTTTCCCACGATTTGGAGCTGGCGACACATATGGAGAATCCGTCTCTGAGAGAATTGAACGCAATGGCGTGTATCGTATCGTTTCGTCATAGTCGTTGGCAAAAGTGATGACAGCGGTATAGGAAATTGTAAAACCCATCTCAAGGAATGCTCGCGCTTCTTCAATACCTCCCACAAAAAAATGAATGTTGCCGATAAGCATATCCCCATGTTCGCGCTTGGCGCTTTTCAACACATCTATAATTTCACTATATGCATCCATCGTTCCTTTGGATGGTCGCGCATGTATCATGAGAGGTTTATTTACGGACACGGCGAGTGCTATCTGCGATTCAAGCAGTGGTATTTGCGTAGCACGCGCTGTGTCATGATTGTCTGCGCGAAAATAATCAAGACCACACTCTCCGATGGCAACGGTGCGCGGATTTTTCGCAAGTATTTCAAAAGCGCTCATAACAAATGGCTCATTGGTATCAGTTGGATGTTGTCCAACCGCGGCAAAAATATTTTCGTGTTTTTCAGCGAGCGCCACCGCACTCTGAGACGCTTCACGATCAACCCCAACGACTGTCATACCTATTTTACTTTTCGCAAGTGCTGTTAGTAAATCATCTCTGTCGGTATCATATTCACTTCCTTGCACATGGCAGTGCGAATCAAAATATTGAAAGTCCATATATTAAGAAAGTTTCTCAAACCTGTCTTTGCGAAATCTATAAAAACCTACGATTTTTATAGATCCGTCAGTAAGTGTAATAAGTGTGTCATCAACACGCTCAAAA
>VAOU01028648.1_pt1 | contig 23431 bp, 19 predicted proteins | sample 3393871 | NCBI WGS metagenome assembly VAOU01 (sample SAMN08290440, study PRJNA428436) | hydrothermal vent metagenome | isolation source: Deep-sea hydrothermal vent chimney | place: Atlantic Ocean: South-mid Altantic Ridge | depth 1820 m m
ACCTGCCCGAGTTCACCGCGCCCGGTTCAGACTGAAACACGCAGAGCAGCCGCAGGTCAACGCAATGGAGTGGTTTTTCTTTGCTTCTGTTTCTTTTGTCCGTATGCATAAAAGAAAAAAACTTAGCCTCACACTAACACAAAAACAACAAAGAAATGCGTCACTGGGATATTCATCGAATACTTTTCAGAAACTTATATTTCAGACTTAAGGTAAGTTATTAACCGCCTGTCGGAATTTAAGCTAATTCACTGTTTTTAAAGAAAGAATTTGTATGGAAGCTTGACATTTCCAGTTTTCGGGCATTATAGTGTCGAAAAGTGGGTAAAAGTGGAATAAATTACCTCATCAATAGGTGGATGTGACACAAAGTGGTGGATGATGTTTAGAGGAGTTAATCAGGTCAATCTGGACAGTAAGGGGAGGATTGCCATCCCGACTCGCTATCGCGAGGAACTGCATTCGGATGTAGAAAAACACATGGTCATCACAGTCAATAATACAAACGACCGCTGCCTGTGGCTTTATACCTTACCAGAATGGGAGCGCATCGAGGCCGATGTTACTGCGCTGCCTTCATTTGATAAGCGTGCTACAAAACTCAAGAGATTTTTTATTGGCCAGGCTACTGATGTTGATATGGATGCAAGTGGCCGCCTGCTGTTACCACCCCCTTTGCGTGAATTCGCACAATTGAAAAAACATATCGTACTGGCTGGTCAGGGCAACAAATTCGAAATTTGGGATGAGGAAAACTGGACGGCACAGCGTGATGCATGGATGGAAGATGGCCTGGGCGACGGACCCATGCTGGTCGAGCTCGAATCACTTTCGTTATAGGTGGTGTGATGGTAGATCAACCCCATCACCCAGTTCTGCTGGAGGAGGTTGTAGAGGCAATGAATATCCGTGAAGATGGCTACTATCTGGATGCAACCGCTGGTCGCGGCGGTCATGTCTCGGCGATACTCGAAAAACTCGGTTCTGACGGCCGCATCCTGGCCCTTGATCGTGATCCACAGGCCGTAGCAGCTGTTACTAAACGTTTCATCAGTGATTCGCGTGTCCAGGTCAGGCAGGCAAATTTCTCATCTCTATCCGCTACTCTCCAGCAGGGAGAATGTTTTAGTGGAATCCTGTTTGACTTTGGTGTGTCTTCGCCACAGCTTGATGATGCCTCTCGTGGATTCAGTTTCATGCAGGACGGCCCGCTTGATATGCGGATGAACCCGGCCGACCATCCCAGTGCGGCGGAATGGCTGGCCACCGCCGAGCAGCATGAAATTAGAGATGTGTTGCGTCGCTACGGGGAAGAAAAGCATGCCCATCGCATTGCCTGGGCGATTGTTGACGCACGTAATGAGAATGCGCTTGAAACGACTGCTCAACTGGTTGCGTTGATAAAAAAAGTGGTGCCTGTCAGGCCACAGGATAAGCATCCTGCCACGCGAAGCTTTCAGGCGATTCGAATTCATATCAATAGGGAGCTGGAGGAAATTGCCGCTGTATTGCCGGTTGCGCTGGAGGCCCTATGCGTTGGTGGGCGTTTGTTGGCCATTAGCTTTCATTCACTGGAAGATCGCATCGTCAAAAGGTTTTTGCGTGATCAGGCGCGAGGTGATGACCTGCCGAAAGAAATCCCGATACGTGATGCTGAACGTAATCCTCGCCTGCGTCTGGTGGGTAAGCCTGTACGTGCCAGCGTGGCCGAGATTGATGATAATCCACGAGCGCGTAGTGCCATTCTGCGGGTGGCTGAACGGCTACCCCTGGACAGGGAGGTAGCATGACCAGGCGGACTTTGTTTGTTTATTCCCTGGCCCTCGTGCTTGCCCTGTTTCTGGTATACACCCGGGTTACAACGCATAGCCTTTATTTACAGCTGCAGGCGCTGCAGCAGCAGCGGGATGATTTCAATGTGGAATGGGGGCGTTTGCTGCTACAGGAAGCACGTTATGCGGAACCCCGATATATTGAGAAAACAGCGCGCCGCAAGCTGGGCATGATTTATCCTGCTCGCGAACAGATATCAGTGATTCGCCTGCCATGAGGAGGGCTGTGAGCAAAAAAAGAAAGCAGCCGCTGACCAGCTCGGTCAGGCATTGGTTGGTGCTGGCTGTGATCGGGTCGTTGTTTGCCGTGATGGCCGGGCGTGCACTCTTTCTGCAATTTTTTAATGCGGATTTCCTCAAACAGCGTGGGAATGCACAGGCACTGAAGGTAATCGATGTTTCTGCAGTGCGGGGAATGATACTTGATAGAAATGGCCAGCCACTGGCGATCAGTACACCGGTTGATGCAGTCAGTGCCGATCCGAGTAAACTGTATGCGAACCCGAAAAGCTGGAAACCGCTGGCAAAAATTCTTGGTATCAGCTACAGCAAGCTGAAAGAAAAAATAGAACGCAACCGTAAACGGCGTTTTATTTACCTGAACCGGCAGGTATTACCGGATACAGCAGAACGCGCTATGGCACTGGACATTGAAGGTGTTTTTCTGCGTCGTGAATACAGGCGTTATTATCCTCTCGGTGCAGTAACCGGGCACCTGGTTGGCTTCACCAATGTCGATGGCAGGGGACTGGAAGGCATAGAGCTGGCTTATAATGAAAGTTTACGTGGCCATCGGGGCAAAGATCAGGTCATTCGTGATGCATCCGGCCATATCATTGAGCATGTTAGTAACATTGAAAGGGCAGCAGATGGTGAGGATCTGGTGCTGAGCATAGATAGTCGGATTCAATATCTGGCCTATAGAGCGCTGAAAAAGGCGGTAGTGGAGAATAAAGCGACTAGTGCAAGTGCTGTTGTGGTAGATGTCAGGAGTGGTGAGATTCTGGCGATGGTGAATGAGCCGGGCTATAACCCCAATAATCGCCGACAGCTGCGCAGTAGTCGATTCCGTAATCGTGCAGTGACAGACAGCTTTGAACCGGGCTCAACGGTTAAGCCACTGACGGTGGTGGCAGCGCTGGAAAATCGCTATGTAACGCCGCAAACCATTATTGAAACCGATGGTGGCACGATGAAGCTGGCAAGATTCACAATCAGAGATACACATGACTATGGAAATCTCAGTGTGTCAGATGCGATTATGAAATCCAGCAATGTGGCTGCGGCTAAAATGGCGTTGAAGCTTAAAAACAGAGAGCTGTGGTCTGTCCTGAATAGAGTGGGTTTTGGTCAGAAGCCCGGTTCGGGACTGCCCGGTGAAGCTAAGGGTGCTTTCCAGAATTATTCAGACTGGCGTGATATTCGTCGTGCCACGATAGGTTACGGTTATGGACTGTCCGTTACCCCGCTGCAGTTGACCCAGGCTTATGCCACGTTGGCGAATGACGGTAGACGCGTACCACTGAGCATTCTTCGTCGTAGCGATGCCCCAGCGGGGAAGCAGGTGATATCAACAACGGTCGCAAAGCAGGTCCGCAGCATGCTTGAACTGGCGGTCAGTGATGAGGGAACGGGTAAAAATGCACGTATCCCTATGTATCACGTGGCAGGCAAGACAGGCACATCGCGCAAGGCGGAAGGTAAAGGTTATTCAAAACGCTATAACGCTATTTTTGCCGGTATGGCACCTGCAACGAGGCCTCGTCTGGCGATGGTCGTCGTTGTCAATGAACCATCATCTGGAAAATATTATGGTGGTACCGTCGCAGCGCCGGTATTCGCCAGTGTGATGACAGGTGCCCTGCGTCTTCTTGATGTAGCACCTGATGATGTTTCTGAAGACAGATTGCTGATAGCAACGGGTCGCAATGAAACTGGCCAGGAGCGTGACAGGTGAGCCTTGCTATGAAGCTGAATCTACCGCATATCAAGCTGTCGAGCCTGTTAGCAGGGATCAAAGGAGTACCTGCAATTGATGATCTTAGCGTGTCGGGCCTGGCGATAGATAGCAGAAATATTTCTGCCGGAGATCTTTTTATCGCTCTACCGGGTACTCGCCAGCATGGTAATGATTACATTGAAGCAGCTGTCAGTCAGGGTGCTGTCGCTGTTATTTATGATACAGACTCAAGCTTGCCTGAGAGTATCGATGCCAGGGTAGGTGATGACGTACCTCTGATCAAAATCACTAATATTACTCAGCGGGCTGGGATAATTGCCAGTCGTTTTTACGGTGAGCCTTCTCGGGCCATGACCGTGACCGGCATAACCGGCACCAATGGCAAGACCACCTGCAGCATATTACTCGCCCAGAGCCTTAATCATCTAGGTGCCAGAGCGAGTGTGATCGGAACACTTGGTACCGGTTTATGGGGAGAAATACGGTCGTCAACACACACCACACCGGATTCTGTGACGTTGCAAAGACAGATATCCGACTTGCGTGGTTTGGGTGCTGACCAGTTGCTAATGGAGGTTTCCTCGCATGGCCTGCAACAGGGACGGGAGAGTGGTACGGAATTTAACACGGCTGTATTTACAAATCTAAGTCAGGATCACCTGGATTACCATGGCAGTATGCAGCAATACGGCGCGGCCAAAGCAAGGCTTTTTTACCAGAACGATCTGAATCTTGCGGTCATCAATGTTGACGATGAGTTTGGCAGGGAGCTGCTGGCCGGACCGGTCAAAGCAGAGCAAATCATCAGCTATGGAATCGAAAGCGGTGATGTGCGTGCATCACAGATCACGCTGCATAAAGCAGGAATAAAACTTGATATACATTCCCTCTGGGGAGAGTTGCATATAGACAGTAGTCTGATGGGGCGCTTCAATGTTTATAACCTGCTTGCCTGTGCGGCTGTATTACTTGCTGACGGATACAGGGCCGGCGATGTAGCCAGTGCCCTTTCTGCTGCTGAATCAGCGGCCGGGCGGATGGAATGTTTTGTTTCTCAAGGGGTGACCGTAGTGGTCGATTTCGCGCATACCCCTGATGCCCTGCAGCAGGTGTTGATAGCACTGCGTGAACACATTCAGGCCAGGCGGCTAATCTGTGTCTTTGGCTGCGGGGGTGATCGTGATCAGGCTAAACGTCCGATCATGGGCAGAATTGCAGAGCAGTTAGCAGATACTGTCATTATTACCGATGATAATCCAAGGGATGAAGATCCCGCGCAGATACGTGCCGAAATATTGGCAGGAATGTCCAGGCCAGCACAGGAAATCTCTGACCGTCGCCAGGCAATTAATGCGGCGTGGCAGTATGCAAATCCGGGCGACATTATTCTGCTTGCAGGCAAAGGGCACGAAACTACCCAGCAGACTGGTGATTTGAAACTTCCATTTAGCGACCGTGAAGTGGTGATGGCTCTGTTTTCAGAGATAGCAGGGGGGCAGGCATGATGCTTTCGCAATTGAGCCACATAGTCAATGGTCGTTGCACGGGGTCAGATGTTGCTTTTGATTCGGTCAGTATTGATACCCGAACACTTTGCAGCGGTGCTTTATTTGTTGCGCTTAAAGGGCCAAATTTTGATGGTCATGATTTTGTTTCCGCGGCCAGAGACAGGGGTGCCAATGCTGCCATGATTTCTAGCCAGATCGATGACTATCTACCTGCCGTAACTGTGGATGATACCCGCATTGCACTGGGTGAACTGGCTGCCAGTTGGCGTACCGGTTTTGATATTCCGCTGCTGGCCGTCACTGGTAGCAATGGTAAGACCACAGTCAAGGAAATGCTGAACAGTATTTTCGTACAGGCCTGTGGTGGTGAAAAAGACAGGGTGCTGTCGACTATCGGCAATCTGAACAATGACCTGGGTCTGCCGCTGACCTTGTTGCGGATGCGTGACAGGCATCGCTATGCCGTTACCGAGATGGGTATGAACAATCCGGGTGAACTGTCCTATCTAACCCGCATCGCCCGCCCTGATGTAGCAGTGATCACCAATGCAGCTGCGGCCCATTTACAGGGCCTGCAGTCGGTAGAAGGTGTGGCGCGGGCAAAGGCTGAGATCTTCTCCGGTGTTAAAACTGGCGGTACAGCAATAATTAACGACGATGATGACTACGCAGCTCTCTGGCGTGAGCTGGCAGGGGATTTACAGATTATTGGATTCAGCCTGCAGAAAGAGAGTGATGTAACGGCCGAGTTTGATCTCTATAAAGATCATAGCCGGGTATTTCTTAAAACGCCGTGGGGTGAAACAAGCTGCAAACTGGCATTGCCCGGGCAGCATAATATCGCCAATGCCCTGGCCGCTACGGCAGCTGCTGGTTCTGTTGGCATCAGTCTATCTGACATTGCCACAGGGCTGGAAGCCTGGCGAGGGATCGATGGGCGTCAGCAGTCAAAGACGATAAACGGTCTGCATGTTATTGATGATACCTACAACGCCAACCCTGCATCCATACGGGCTGCCCTGGAAGTATTAGCAATGCAGCCGGGCAGAAAGATTTTTGTGATGGGGGATATGGCTGAGCTGGGTGAGGATTCCGCATTGTTGCACAAACAGGCAGGTGAACTGGCAGGAGAGCTGGGTGTTGATAGCTGCTACACCCTGGGTGAGCAGTCAGTACACGCGGCAGATGCCTTCGCCAGGCAGGCCCAGTCATTCAGTACGCCTGATGAGCTGTTAGTTGCACTGACAAAGGAGTTGCGGGCGAACAGAGGTAGACCGATTAATATCCTGATCAAGGGCTCAAGGGCAATGAAGATGGAACGTATCATTGAACAGCTCGATGAAAGCGTGGTCAGGGACTGAATATGCTGCTATTTCTATTTGAAAAGCTGGCGGAAAATTACAGTGCCTTTAATGTCTTCCAGTATTTAACATTGCGCAGTGTATTGAGTGTGGTGACAGCATTGTTTATCAGTTTATTGCTGGGGCCTGCCATGATTCGTAAGCTGGGCAGTCTTCAGATCGGCCAGGTTGTGCGTGAAGATGGCCCGCCGACACATTTCGACAAGGTCGGTACGCCAACTATGGGTGGGGCCCTGATTCTTGTGGCTATCGTAATTTCAACCCTGTTGTGGGCAGACCTCAGCAACCGTTTTGTCTGGGTGGCGCTGCTGGTCACAATCGCTTTCGGCATCATTGGCTGGATCGATGATTACCGTAAGATAATCGATAAGGACACACGTGGCATGGGTTCCGGGCCGAAGTTCTTCTGGCAGTCGGTAGCGGGTGGTGGTGCGGCGGTTTATCTGTATGTCAGTGCACAATCGCCTGCAGAGATCAGTCTGATTGTGCCGATATTTAAGGATGTCGTTATTTACCTCGGCCCCTGGTTCATCCTGCTTAGCTATTTGATGGTGGTCGGCACCAGTAATGCGGTGAACCTTACAGACGGGCTTGATGGCCTGGCCATCATGCCCGCAGTCATGGTTGCCGGGGGGCTGGGTGTCTTTGCCTATGTCACAGGGAATTCAGTTTTCGCAGGTTATCTGGGTATCCCCTATATCGCAGGTGTTGGTGAGCTGCTGATTTTCTGTACTGCACTGGTCGGCGCAGGTCTTGGGTTTCTCTGGTTCAACACCTATCCAGCGCAGGTGTTTATGGGTGATATAGGCGCACTGTCGTTGGGTGCCGCACTGGGCATCGTGGCGGTGATGGTGCGACAGGAAATCGTGCTGCTGATCATGGGCGGGGTGTTTGTGGTGGAAACTGCGTCTGTCATTTTACAGGTGGCTTCATTCAAGCTCACCGGCAAGCGCATCTTTCGCATGGCTCCTCTGCATCATCATTTTGAATTAAAAGGCTGGCCAGAGCCGCGTGTTATTGTTCGTTTCTGGATTATTACCCTGGTTCTTGTCGCCATTGGGCTGGCAACGCTGAAGGTGCGTTGACAGAGATGATGAATCAGAAAATAAATAGCACGCCTGGGACTCCACCGCTATTTTTTATGGCGGTTCACAGGGTGTCCGGATCCGTTGCAGGCGGCAACCAGCAGCCCAACATCAGTAACAATAACAAGCACTGCCATTTACAGGGGAGTCCAACACACGCAGCGGTTATTGGTCTCGGGCAGTCTGGGTTGGCGGCAGCAGTATTTCTCAGTAAACAGGGTCTGGATGTCGACGTCTACGATTCCAGTAACAAGCCTGTTTTGCGCCAGCAACTGGCCCAGCAGCTGCCTGATGTTCAACTACATTGTGGCAGCCTGGCTGTCGAACACTGGAGTAATGACAGTCTGCTGGTGGTGTCGCCCGGTGTGCCTTTGAGTCATCCTGATCTGGCCCCGTTGCTGGCAACAGGTGTGCGCCCGATTGGTGATGTCGAACTGTTTGCCCAGTGTGTGCGGTCACCGGTAATTGCTATTACCGGTTCGAATGGAAAATCTACTGTTACCGCCCTGGTGGGCGAAATATTGCAGCACGCCGGCCGCCGGGTGGCAGTCGGTGGAAATATCGGTGTGCCGGTACTCGAATTGCTGGATGACGATAAAAACGATATCTATGTGCTGGAACTCTCCAGCTTTCAGCTGGAAACAACCTGGAGCCTGAAACCGGCGATTGCCGTAGTGTTGAATATTGCGGTCGATCATATGGATCGTTATTCGGGCATGGATGACTATATCGCTACCAAGTTAAAGGTGTATAAGGGCAGCGCCAGGATGCTGATGAATGCCGATGAGCCGTGCCTGTTACAGAGACAGCAAAGGCAGAATATGCAGCAGAGTGATAAAGAGCAGATTTTTTTCAGCTCAATGAAACCAGAAAAAGGACAGGATTACGGTTTATCAGATATCAATGGTGCTGTTTATTTATGTCGTGGTGATAAGTCTCTGATTGCGGCTGACGATATTCATCTTGCCGGGCAGCATAATCAGCTTAATGTTCTTGCTGCCTGGGCACTTGCCAGCAGTCTAGGCATAGCTGATAGTCTGATTAAAGAGGCCGTGACTGAATTCAAAGGTTTACCTCACCGTATGGAGTTGTTGCATCGTATCAATGGCGTTGACTGGATAAATGATTCCAAAGGCACCAATGTCGGTGCTAGTGTAGCGGCTCTCCGTGGTTTGCAAGCACCGGTGATCCTGATTGCAGGTGGTATCGCCAAGGATGCCGATTTTACTCCCCTGCGTGAGGTCGTTAAACGGCATGTAAAAGCGATAATTCTGATTGGCAGGGATGCCAGAAAAATACAGGATGCAGTGTCAGATATTGTCTCTACCAGTCTGGCAGCTGATATGTCTGATGCAGTGGCGCAGGCTTCTGTACTGGCCGAGGCGGGGGACGTGGTTCTATTATCTCCGGCCTGCGCGAGTTTTGATATGTATCAGAACTTTGAACAGCGTGGTGATGACTTTCGTCGTTGTGCAGGGAGGCTGGTCTGATGGCTGCTACATCCCATGCTGTTAAAGCTCCTGTGCCGACGACTAAAGACGCATACGCCTGTTTGCTGATTCCCATCATCGGCCTGTTTGGTCTTAGTATCGTGATGGTGTTCTCAGCTTCCATGAGTGCAAGCAGCATGGAGCAGGGACCGGCATTGTCGGTACTAAGACAGCAGAGTTCGTTTGTCTTTCTGGCTGTTTTGTCAATGGTAACTGTGTCACGAATTCCCCTGGGCCTGGTAGAAAAAGCAGGGCCGTTGCTGGTCATTTTGTCGATGCTGGTACTGGCGTTACTCCTGATACCGGGAATTGGTGCGGAAGTATGGGGCAGCGTGCGCTGGATAAAACTGGGTCCTCTGAATCTGCAACCATCAGAATTTGCCAAGGTCTTTCTGGTCATATATATCGCGGGCTTCCTGACGCGTAAGCAGGAAGAGATGCGTATCTTCTCCCAGGGCATACTCATTGTATCGATCGTGCTGGCTGTGTTTGGTGGCCTGTTGCTGATGGAACCGGATTTTGGCTCTATTGTGGTCATTGTCTCCACAGTATTCGGCATGATGTTTCTGGGTGGTATACGTTACCTGCATTTCTTTATTATTCTTGGTTCAGCAGCTCTGGGGGGAATTTTACTGGTGACGGCTGCGACCTACAGGATGCAACGTATCACCGGTTTTATGGATCCATGGTCTGACCCGATGAACAAGGGCTATCAATTAATCCAGTCCTATATCGCCTTTGGCCGCGGTGGCTGGAGTGGTATCGGGCTTGGTGAAAGCATTCAAAAACTTAATTATCTGCCGGCCGCGCGCACGGATTTCCTGTTTGCCGTGATCGGTGAAGAACTAGGCTTTATCGGCGTAATATTTGTTCTCGGCCTGTTCTTAGTATTGATCTGGCATGCCTTTTCATTGTCGCGCAGGGCTGAATCACTGGGCAATCTGTTTGCCTGTCGTCTGGCTCAGGGTGTCGGTCTGTTGATTGCCATTGAAGTATTAATCAACACGGGTGTGAATATGGGTGTGCTGCCGACAAAAGGTTTGCCATTGCCCTTTATCTCACAGGGGGGCTCAAGCCTGCTTGCCAGCAGTATAGCGATGGGCCTGTTGCTTGCTGTAGCACGCGAGACCACACCAAAGCCGGGGAGAAAACGATGAGCACACTGATGATCATGGCAGGTGGGACGGGCGGGCATGTCTATCCTGCGCTGGCCGTGGCGCATACCCTGCGGGCGGACGGGGTAAATGTGTTCTGGCTTGGAACCCGGCAGGGCATCGAAGCACGCGTTGTGCCTGAGAACGATATTGATGTTGAATGGATCTCTATCAATGGTATTAAGGGTAGAGGTCTGTTTGCACTTGTTTCAGCTCCATTTAAGATTATTTATGCAATGTTACAGACGGCTGCCATCATTTATCGGAGACGTCCAGCAGCCGCATTAGGCATGGGTGGTTTTGTTTCAGGGCCCGGCGGGCTGATGGCAAGGTTGTTGATGGTGCCGCTACTGATTCATGAATCGAATGCTGTAGTGGGTCTTACCAATAAATGGCTGGCAAAAATAGCCAATGAGGTACTGGTCGGTTTCCCTGGAGTGCTGGCCGACAGCCGTCACTATCACTATGTAGGCAATCCTGTGCGTGAGAGCATTGCGGCATTGCCGATTCCTGAGCAGCGATTGCAGGGGCGTACCGGCAGGCTGCATCTTCTGGTAGTCGGTGGCAGTCGTGGCGCGCAGGTGCTGAATGACATCGTGCCTGCAGCACTGGCCAGGATGGATTCGGTTAGTTGTCCTGAAGTGTTTCACCAGGCAGGGCATGGAAAACTGGAAGCAACATTGAATGTCTATGATGAGTTTGCTGTGGCAGTAAACTGCCGCGAGTTTATTGAAGACATGGCGGCAGCCTACCTCTGGGCCGACCTGGTAATTTGTCGTGCAGGAGCAATGACTGTTGCTGAGATTTCCGCCGCTGGCGTGGCGGCTATTTTTGTCCCTTACCCGCATGCAATTTATGATCACCAAACGCTTAATGCGCGCTTCCTGTCAGCCAGGGATGCAGCAATTTTGCTACCACAGGAACAGATGTCTAGTGAAGTACTGGCTGCATTGATCGCTGAATTGTCAGCAGATCGTTCTCGGATATTGGCATTATCGAAAAGAGCACGGGAATGTGCGGTAACGGATGCGAACTTGCGGGTTGCTGAACTCTGTCGCGGGGTGATGTATGCGTAAATATGTAAAGCATATTCATTTCGTGGGTATCGGTGGGGCCGGTATGAGCGGTATTGCACAGGTGTTGATCAATCAGGGATATCAGGTGTCCGGCTCAGACCTGGCCAGTTCAGCCGCCACACAGCATCTTTCAGAACAGGGTGTAAAAATCTACTCAGGACATGCTGCTGAAAACATACATGGCGCAGATGTTGTCGTTATTTCAAGTGCCGTGAGTGATGATAATCCTGAGGTGCTGACAGCCCGTGAAGCCAAGGTGCCGGTAATTCCTCGTGCTGAAATGCTGGGAGAACTGATGCGCTTTGCGAGAGGCATCGCGGTTGCCGGTACACACGGAAAAACCACCACTACTTCGTTGATAGCCAGTGTCATGGCCAGTGGTGAAATGGATCCGACTTTCATCATCGGCGGCCGCTTATTAAGTGCCAATGCTAATGCGAGACTGGGGCAGGGCGAATACCTGGTTGCTGAAGCCGATGAAAGTGATGCTTCGTTCCTGCACCTGCAGCCACTAATTGCAGTGGTGACGAATATTGATGCAGATCATCTGGAAACCTATCACGGAGATTTCTCTGAACTGAAGGATGCGTTCGTACAGTTCCTGCACAACATTCCTTTTTACGGGCTGGCAATCCTTTGCATTGATGACCATGCAGTGCGTGAGATTATACCGTCAATCAGCAGGCCGGTGGTGAGTTATGGCTTTAGTGGCGATGCCGATATCCATGCCAGTGATTTCAGACAACAGGGTGTGCGTTCGGTGTTCAAAGTCAGTCAAAAATCCAGTGGTATGGAGATGGTTGTTAGTCTCAATATGCCGGGTCGGCATAATGCGCTTAACACGCTTGCCGCCATTGCCGTGGCCTGGAACCTGGGCATTAGCAATGAAAAGATTATTGCCGGTCTGAGTGAATTTCAGGGTATAGACAGACGCTTCCAGATTAAGGGTCCGCTGGCATTTGATACGGGCGAGATACTACTGGTTGATGATTATGCCCATCACCCGCGTGAACTGCAGGCCACTTTATCCGCTACGGCGGCAGCATGGCCGGGTCGTCGCAAGCTGGTGGTGTTTCAGCCGCACCGTTACAGCCGTACGCGTGATTTACTGGAGGACTTCGGACGCGTCCTCAGTGTTGTTGACCACCTCATCGTAATGGAAGTCTATGCGGCGGGTGAAGCAGCTGTTGACAGTGCAGACGGCAGGGCCCTGTGCCGTGCCATCCGTGCGCGTGGCAAGGCGATACCGGTATTTGTCGAAGACCGTGCGCAGTTATTTGAAGTACTCGCAGATACGCTGCAGGCAGGCGATGTGCTGATTACTCTCGGTGCGGGTGATATCGGCCGCATCGCCCAGGAATTGCCGGATTTTGTCAGCAAACTGTCTGGGGAGGCTGCATGATGCCGGCCAGCGCACAAAACTGGAATGGCCGGTTGCTGACAAACGAGCCGATGGCAAACCATACCTCCTGGCGTGTAGGTGGACCTGCAGATTATTTCTATCAGCCAGCATCCCTTGATGATCTGGCAATTTTTCTGCGCGAATCTGATCCTTCATTGCCGCTCACCTGGCTGGGGCTTGGCAGTAACATGCTGGTACGGGAGGGTGGCTTACGCGGGATAGTCATACACATATTGAATGGGCTGAATAATATCTCGTTACTTGAACAGGTAGTGGTACGTGCGGAAGTGGGTGTTTCTTCCGCCAGAGTGGCGCGTTTCTGTGCCAACTGCAATCTTGGTGGTGCTGAATTTCTGGCCGGGATACCGGGCCTGTTTGGTGGTGCGCTGACGATGAATGCGGGTGCTTTTGGTGATGAAACGTGGCAAATCGTCGATTCTGTCGAAATGATGGACCGTAGCGGAAATCAGATTCAGCGATCGGTAGATGATTTTGCTGTGGATTATCGCTCAGTACATGGCCCGGCGGGTGAATGGTTTGTTGCTGCGAATTTGAGGCTCAAGCCCGGTTGTGGTGCGGAATCGAAAAGCCGGGTGCGTAATCTACTGCAAAAAAGAAACGAATCTCAGCCGGTTGGTACCGCAAATGCCGGTTCAGTATTCAAGAATCCACCTGGCGATTTCGCCGCCAGGCTGATCGATGTTTGTGGCCTGAAGGGATCACGAATCGGCGGTGCCTGTGTGTCTGGTAAACATGCAAATTTCATCGTTAATACGGGTGGAGCAACAGCGGCAGATATTGAAGCCCTGATACTTCATATACAAACAGTAGTCTCAGAACAGGAAGGAATAAAATTGCAACCGGAAGTGCACATTATCGGGGAGGCCGGCAATGCCTGATTCCCCAGTGCCTGATGCTTCAATGGCATCGGATTTCGGTAAAGTTGCCGTTCTTATGGGTGGCCCCTCGGCTGAGCATGAAATTTCCTTATTGTCAGGGAATGCAGTGCTTGAAGCATTGCTGTCACAGGGCGTTGATGCACAGGGGTTTAATGCCAGAGATGGTTCAGTCCTGGCTGACTTGCAGAATGCAGGCATCGATCGCGTCTTCATCACCCTGCATGGGCGTTGGGGAGAGGATGGTGTGATCCAGGGCGCACTGGAAGTGCTGGGCATTCCCTATACAGGCAGTGGCGTACTGGGTTCCGCTATCGCAATGGAAAAAGGTCGATGCAAATTGATGTGGCAGGGAGCAGGCCTGCCGACACCTGAGTTTATGCTGCTTAAGACCGAGTCAGATCTGGCACAGGCTGCCGTACAGATAGGTTTTCCTATGGCAGTTAAGCCATCGCGTGAAGGATCAAGCCTGGGTATCAGTAAGGCAGGTAATCAGATGGAACTGGCGCAGTCCTGGCAGGCAGCAATAGAACTTGATGACATTGTGCTGGCTGAGAAATGGATAACCGGGGCGGAGCTTACCGTTGCCATTCTGGGCGATCATGTCTTACCCATTATCAGACTTGAAACTGCTGGGCAATTCTATGACTACGAAGCCAAGTACCTCAGTGAAGAAACGGCCTACATCTGCCCATGTGGATTACCCGCAGAGCTAGAACAGGAAGTACAGAAGCTGGCGACCCGGGCCTTTGATATCAGCGCATGCAGTGGCTGGGGCCGAGTGGATGTGTTGCTGGATGAAAATCAAAAGCCTTATCTGCTTGAAGTGAACACTGTACCGGGTATGACCAGCCATTCTCTGGTGCCAATGGCGGCAAAACAGGCCGGTATGGATTTTAATCAACTGGTACTGCGGATACTGGAGACGGCAGATGACTAAGTACCCGTTGATTGTGACATCACCCAGGCAGCAAAAAGGAAGTCTGCTTAGCAGTATGCTTCTGCTTATCCTGTTTGCAGGCAGCATCCTGGTGTTTGCAGATTATCTGCTGCAACCTGACCGCTTTCCCGTTTCACGGATAAGTTTTATCGGTGAATTTCGGCATGTTGAAAAGTCAGCACTGCAGGAAAAAATGGCACCTTATATCGGTAATAATTTCTTTGCCATTGATCTGCAAAAACTGGAGGCAGCACTGCGTGACATCGACTGGGTCTCAGATGTTTCAGTAAGTCGCCGTTGGCCGGACACCCTGCAGATTAGTGTAAAAGAGCAGAGCTTAATCGCTGCCTGGAATAAGACAGGCTGGGTAACCAGTGATGCCACCATAGTAGAAATACCTGGTTTGAAAATGCCAGGACTGCCGCGCTGGTCTGGTTCGGAGGGAACACAGGTTCTTGTGCAACTGAGGTTTCAGCAATTCTCCAGTTTGCTTGCAGATGTCGGCATACAGTTAAGGCAATTAAGCTATTCACAACGTGGAGCATGGCAAATATCGGCATCAAATTACTTACGCAATGAACAGATAAGCATACGTCTCGGGCGTCGCGACATGCAGGATCGTCTTTATCGATTTGCACGTGCCTATGGGCAGACGCTGGGCGAACTTCAACAACGCCTGATCTCTGTTGACCTGCGATACCCGAATGGTTTTGCTGTGAAATGGAACATCATTGAAGAAGCAGCACCGGTAAAAACCGGATGAGCCGTAATGTGATCAATATAATCAAAGGCTCCCTGGATAAAATATGATGGTTAAAAAGAACGATAACAACTTAATAGTAGGGCTGGATATTGGTACATCCAAAGTGCTGGCCATTGTCGGCGAGGTCGCAGCTGATGGAGAGATAGAGATTATCGGTGTAGGCCATCATCCTGCCCGTGGCATGAAGCGTGGTGTGGTGGCAAATATTGAATCGACAGTGCAATCGATACAACGTGCAGTTGAAGAAGCGGAATTGATGGCAGGCTGTCAGATTTATTCTGTCTATGCGGGCATAGCTGGCGCTCATATCAATAGTTTCAATTCTCAGGGCGTGGTCGCCGTACGTGACAAGGAAATTGGTCAGGGTGATGTCGACCGTGTTATTGAAGCGGCGCGTGCCATGGCGATACCTATGGATCAAAAAATACTGCACATCCTGCCGCAGGAATTCATCATTGATTCACAGGACGGCATTAAAGAACCTGTTGGCATGTGTGGTGTCCGGCTGGAGGCCAGGGTGCATATTATTACTGGTGCAGTCAGTGCGACACAAAATATTATCAAGTGCATCCAGCGTTGTGGCCTGGAGGTGGACGATATCATTCTTGAGCAGCTCGCATCGAGTGATGCGGTGCTGGAAGAGGATGAGAAGGATCTTGGTGTGTGCCTGGTAGATATCGGTGGCGGCACGACTGACATCGCTGTGTTTACTGAAGGATCTATACGTCATACATCCGTAATCCCGATTGCCGGTGATCAGATTACCAATGATATTGCTGTCGCATTGCGGACACCGACAAATTCTGCAGAAGAGATCAAGAAAAAATATGGCTGTGCTTTAACACAGTTGACAGATCCAACAGATGTTTTTGAAACCTCCAGTGTCGGCGGGCGCCCACCAAGGCGTGTTGCAAGGCAAACACTGGCCGAAGTGGTCGAACCCCGGGTAGAGGAAATGTATGGCCTGGTGCTGGCTGAATTACGCCGCAGTGGCTTCGAGGATCTTATCGGATCAGGCATTGTTTTGACCGGTGGCTCATCAAAGCTGCAGGGCATGGTAGAGCTGGCAGAGGAAGTGTTTCATCAACCGGTCCGGCTGGGTGTGCCGGACTATACGGGAGGGCTGAAAGAAGTGGTTTGCAATCCAATTTATTCAACCGGAATAGGGCTGATTTACTTCGGTAACCGCCGGCGTAATGACCCAGCTTCGTCAGAGAAAATGAACTCGGGTATCGGCTCTATTATGAAAAAGATGAAAAGCTGGTTCAGTGGCAGCTTTTAATGATCATGAAAATGAAATTATCTAAAGAAGGAGATGTGACAATGTTTAAATTAATGGATACAACTAATCAACAGGCAGTGATCAAGGTGATCGGTATAGGCGGCGGTGGTGGGAATGCCGTAGATTATATGATGCATAAGAATATTGATGGAGTTGACTTCATCAAGGCCAACACAGATGCCCAGGCATTAAAATCCTCTACAGCACACTCTGTGATACAGATTGGCGCAAACCTGACTAAAGGTCTGGGTGCAGGTGCTGACCCGCAAATTGGCAAGCAGGCAGCACTGGAAGACAAAGACCGTATTGCTGAAGCGCTGGATGGGGCTGATATGGTATTCATCACTGCCGGCATGGGGGGTGGTACCGGAACAGGCGCTGCACCGGTCATTGCGCAACAGGCCAAAGAGATGGGGATATTAACAGTTGCCGTAGTTTCCCGCCCTTTCCGTTTTGAAGGCAATCGCCGCATGAAGGTTGCAGACCAGGGTATTTCTGAGCTTACAGAATATGTCGACTCATTAATCACCATCTCAAATGAGAAGCTGCTTGATGTAGAAGATTCACCGATTACCGATGCTTTCGCGATGGCCAATGAGGTGCTACTGGGAGCTGTACAGGGCATTGCTGAACTGATTACCCGCCAGGGCCTTATCAACGTTGACTTCGCGGATGTTACAACTGTAATGCAGGAAATGGGTAAGGCGATGATGGGTTCATCAGCTGCATCGGGCGATAACCGTGCCGCCGAGGCAGTAAGTGGTGCGCTATTCAGTCCATTCCTGGAAGGGTTCGACATCTCCGGTGCACGTGGCATGCTTGTTAATATCACAGCAAATACCAGTATTACCATGAGGGAGTTCTCTGAAGTTGGTGATGCAATCTCAGAGTATACTCATGAGGACGCCATTATTGTTATCGGTGCGGTTATCGATGAAGACATGGGGGACGAACTGCGTGTGACTGTAGTCGCAACAGGGCTGGATGATATTTCTCGCACAGAACAAAAACCAAGCCTGGTGAGAGGCGCTTGTCCGCAGGAAGCAGATGTCAGCAGACGAAATAACTATAGCGATCTGGATGAGCCAACAATTCTGCGCATAAATAAAGAGCGGAAAATAGGTGAGAAATTTATTCCTGGAGAGGAGACCGGCTCAGAATATCTGGACATCCCTGCATTCCTGAGAAGGCAGGCAGACTGAATACAGGGAACGTTTAAGTGTAGTGTTTTTACGACTTATGGTGAATATGGATGTGAAACCGGAGTACACAATTCCCTTAATTTCGTGTAGCATTGTCGCCTTTATGGACAAATTCTAGGGGCTGCGCAAATTTCTGGGTGTTTTTTGACGAACTCAGCTTGAAAAGGGCAACATGATGATCAAACAACGCACTCTGAAAAATGTGATACGTGCCACAGGTGTTGGACTCCACACCGGTGAAAAGGTTTATTTGACTCTCCGACCTGCACCGGTCGATACGGGTGTGGTGTTTAGGCGAATCGACCTGGAGGTGCCCGTTGAAGTCCCTGCCATAGCGGATAATGTGGGCGATACCCGATTATCCACATCTCTGGAGAAGGACGGCATAAAGATTTCAACTGTTGAGCATCTGATGTCAGCCTTTGCTGGACTTGGGATTGATAATGCTTATGTTGATCTTACAGCTCCGGAAGTGCCGATCATGGACGGAAGTGCCGGGCCTTTTGTATTTCTGTTGCAATCAGCCGGTATTCAGGAACAGTCCAGTGCCAAGAAGTATATTCGAATCAGAAAAAAACTGAGACTGGAAGATGGTGATAAATGGGCTCAGTTTAAACCTCTGGACGGTTTTAAGGTTTCATTTACAATCGATTTTGATCACCCCGTTATTAAGAATGCAGTACAGGTCGCAACAGTCGATTTTTCAACCACTTCTTTTGTCAAAGAAGTCAGTCGGGCGAGGACCTTCGGTTTTATGCATGACCTGGAGGCATTGAGGAATGTTGGCCTGGCGCGTGGTGGCAGTCTTGATAATGCCATCGTCATGGATAATTACCATATTTTGAATGAAGATGGCCTACGTTACGAAGATGAATTCGTCAAACACAAAGTGCTGGATGCGATTGGTGATCTTTACCTGCTCGGACATCCGTTGATCGGTGAATTTAGTGCCCACAAGTCCGGTCATGAGCTGAATAATCGCTTATTACGAATGCTGATTAATGATGAAAGTGCCTTTGAGGTTGTATCCTTCGATGACCCGAAGGAAGCACCAATACCATTTTCAGGTGTTGTGCCTGCCACGCAATAGGGAATTTCTGGAGGTGTCTTTTTGGTTTAGTTAGTTTGAAAAACAACCCAGGAAAGTAGTTACAGAATTCAGGATCTTGAAGCAGTCCTGGCCAGTCGTACCAGCGATTGGCTGAGTTCAGGGTCTGACAGATGGTTGGCAGAACTGAGAAGTAGTTTTTTATTGCTGTCGGATAGTTTTTGGTGAAAATGACCTGGCTTTTTTTGTGTGGTTGCCATCTGACGAGGTGAGACCTCCAGCTTTATTTTTCCGAGACCAGCGAATTCACGACTACGGCGTAAATGCCGTATTAGAGATTTTTGTTGCTGTCGAATGCGGCTTAGCCAGATGGATGACTCCACCTGAAGCGTAAGGCAGCCATTGTGGTATTTTCTGGGGTGACAGACCCTCTGGAAGACAGGCGGCGCGATTCGTTGCCACAGGCCTGTCAGCCAGTCACTGGATACCTGACGTTTCAGGCCGCTTTGTGAAAGATAGGATGAAATATGTTTCATAAGTGCAAGGGTACCTTTATAGCTATATTTTTTATAGAAGGGAAATATACTTGAGGACTGTGGACTAAAAGATTTACGATTTTCAGAAAACCATGCAAATTATCATAATTCCAAAAAGTTCTGGCCGCGTCTGCCAGTCATGTATTTCATCCCGGTCTACCTGGATGCTTGGTGTAGTTTTATTCCTGATTTTTCCATTGTCAGTTGGCGGCATGGCCTGGTATCTGGCAGATAAATTCTCCGCAACAGACAATCATTCCGCAAGTGAGAGAATTGCTGAACAAAAACAAAGGCTGATGGCTTTGCAGCAGGAAGTTATCGATATTAAACGGCGGTCTGAAGCGAATCTTGATGCACTAAGCCTCCAGTTAGGGCGCATGCAGGCAGAATCTATGCGCAGTAATGCCCTGGGGCTGAGGCTAGCTGAGATGGCCGGGCTGGACAAACGTGAGTTTGACTTCAGCATCGAACCCGCTGTGGGCGGCACTAATAGCGAATTACCGGGCAACCATCTTAGTCAGACAGATATAAAAACTGTTATTGACCGTGTCTCTGCAAACCTTTCCCAGGAAAGTATAGAGCTGAGCTTGCTTGAAAGCATCATGCTGGACAAAGACCTGAAACAGTCTTTGGACCCAAAAGGCTGGCCAGTAAAAAGAGGATATATTTCTTCTTTATATGGGTATCGCAGTGACCCCTTCACTGGTAAAAAGGCCTTCCACAAAGGTGTTGATATACCTTCAGCCAAGGGTACGCCTATCTATGCGCTGGCAGCAGGCATGGTAACCTATGCCGGGAAAAAGAATGGCTTTGGCAATATAGTTGAAATTGACCATGGTAATGGCTATTCGACTCTTTATGCCCATATATCAAAAATCATGGTTAGCACTGGTGACCGCATAGATCAGGATCAGGTTATTGCCCAAATAGGCTCTACCGGTCGTTCAACTGGTCCGCACCTTCATCTTGAAATGTTTAAAGATGGCCGCAGATTTAATCCTCGCAAGCGACTGTATACAGCCCGTAAAGCAAAAGAAAATTGATATTTTGCAGTTTGTCTCAGAAATAAAGGGGTCGGAGTCGCGCTTCGACTCCGACCCCCTTATTTCCAGGTAGAAAACAGTAGACTTAACAAAGAATGATCAGTGCAAATATCTTATTTTGACTGTCATTCACGATCATCCAAAGTAGGAATACACCTTGTTTAAAAAGATTTTTGGTAGCCGCAATCAGCGACTGATTAAAAAATTTAACAAATCTGTTGAGCAGATTAATACCCTCGAGTCTTCAGTTGAATCACTCGATGATGCTGCCCTGCTAGCGAGAACCGATGAATTCCGCAAGCGTTACAAGGATGGTGAGTCGCTTGATGCGCTGTTGCCTGAGGCATTTGCAACAGTAAGAGAAGCGGCCAGGCGTTCACTGGGTATGCGGCACTTTGATACACAGCTAGTTGGTGGCATGGTATTGCACAATGGGAATATTGCCGAAATGCGGACGGGTGAAGGTAAAACACTGGTCGCTACACTGTCTGTCTATCTGAATGCAATACCGGGTGATGGCGTACATGTTATTACTGTAAATGATTATCTGGCCAGGCGCGATGCGGAATGGATGGGTAAAGTCTATAATTTTCTCGGTTTATCTGTTGGCGTCATCTATTCTGGCCAGCCCGCGGAAGAGAAAAAAGCGGCCTATGCCTGTGATGTCGTTTACGGTACAAACAATGAATATGGCTTTGACTATCTTAGAGATAATATGTCCTTTCAGCCAGATGAAAGAATGCAGGGCAGACTTGCATTTGCCATTGTTGATGAAGTGGACTCCATCCTGATAGATGAAGCACGTACGCCACTTATCATTTCGGGGCCGGCAGAAGGTAGCAGCGAGCTTTATATCAGTATAAATCGGATTATCCCGTCGATGATAAAACAGGAGAGCGAGGATGGCCCGGGAGATTACTCGGTTGACGAGAAGTCGAAGCAGGCATTTCTGACAGAAGAAGGCCACGAGCATGCTGAAAATTTACTTGTGGAAGCAGGGATGTTGTCCGAGGGTAGCAGCCTGTATGATGTCAGTAATATTAGCCTGCTGCATCATCTGAATGCGGCATTAAGAGCCCATACGCTTTTCCAGCGTGATGTTGATTACATCGTGAAGAATAATGAGATTATTATTATTGATGAATTCACCGGTCGTATGATGCAGGGCAGGCGCTGGTCGGATGGTCTTCATCAGGCAGTGGAGGCAAAGGAAGGGGTTAAGATTCAGGAGGAAAATCAAACCCTGGCATCGATTACTTTCCAGAATTACTTTCGTCTATACGACAAATTGTCCGGTATGACGGGTACTGCTGATACCGAAGCCTACGAATTTCATCAGATATATGGGCTGGAAGTTGTGGTTATACCGACCAATATGCCAGCAATGCGAGATGATTTCGGCGACCAGATTTTCCGTACCGTAGAAGAAAAATATCATGCGATTATTGAAGATGTGAAGGATTGTAAAAAACGAAGCCAGCCAGTGCTAGTGGGTACAGCTTCCATCGATTCCTCCGAATACATCTCCAACCTGCTGACGAAAGCCGGTGTAAAACACGAAGTACTGAACGCCAAGCAGCACGAGCGTGAAGCGTATATAATCGCCCAGGCAGGTGCTCCAGCTTCGGTGACCATTGCAACCAATATGGCGGGCCGTGGAACGGATATCGTTCTTGGAGGCAACCTGGAAATGGAACTGGCTGAGGTCGATAATGAGTCGGATACGGCTGACATAAAGAAAAAATGGCAGGAGCGCCATAATGCGGTCATCAAATCCGGTGGTTTACACGTAGTTGGTACTGAACGTCATGAATCACGCAGGATAGACAATCAACTGCGTGGCCGATCAGCTCGTCAGGGTGACCCGGGTTCAACACGTTTCTATCTTTCTTTACAAGATAATTTAATGCGTATCTTTGCCTCAGAGAAAGTATCAGCCATCATGCAGAAACTGGGTATGGAAGAAGGCGAGGCCATTGAACATCCCTGGGTATCGAAAGCAATTGAAAATGCCCAGCGCAAGGTAGAAGGTCGGAACTTTGATATTCGCAAGCAACTGCTTGAATATGATGACGTGGCAAACGAACAGCGGAAGGTTATCTACAAACAGCGTAATGATCTGATGAATACAGATAATATCTCGGAAAATATCGCTAAAATTCGTCATGATGTCGTAGAGAGTGAAATCTCCAGTTACGTTATTCCCGGCAGCATGCCAGAGCAGTGGGATCTTGAGCATCTTGAAGAAGATCTTGAAGGAGAATTCGGTCAACAGCTGCCACTGCACCAATGGATGGAAGAGGACGACGAGCTGCACGAGGAAACGCTACGGGAACGGGTTCATGTGGCTATTGATAAGACCTATCAGGAGAAGCGTGAAGCCTATGGCAGTGATGTGATGAACCATCTTGAGAAAGCCATTACCCTGCAGGTGCTTGATAGTCACTGGAAAGACCACCTTGCATCAATGGATCATTTGCGACAGGGCATCGGCCTGCGTGGATATGCACAAAAAGATCCCAAGCAGGAATATAAGCGCGAAGCCTTTGAAATGTTTACTTCTATGCTTGAGCGTATCAAACATGAAATTACGACACTGCTTGCCCGTGTTCAGCTACGTGAAGAAAATGAAGTGGCTGAGATGGAAGCGAATATGCAACAACAGCAGCAACAGCAGGCAATGGAATTCAACCATCCTGATGTGAATGCCACTCCCTCTGAGGCGACACAGGCCGCTGATTCAAAGGATGCACATACTCCATTTGTCAGAAAGGAAAAGAAGATTGGCCGTAATGAGCCATGCCCCTGTGGTTCAGGGAAGAAGTACAAGCAATGCCATGGGAAAATTGCCTA
>VAOU01002952.1_pt1 | contig 23194 bp, 25 predicted proteins | sample 3393871 | NCBI WGS metagenome assembly VAOU01 (sample SAMN08290440, study PRJNA428436) | hydrothermal vent metagenome | isolation source: Deep-sea hydrothermal vent chimney | place: Atlantic Ocean: South-mid Altantic Ridge | depth 1820 m m
GAGCCCTATGATACCATGAAGACTTTTGAACTTGTTAGGGCGGAGTTTCCGGAGGTTGCTTTGTGCATGAGCACAAACGGCCTCAATTTAGCCGATAATTTAACCGAACTTGAAGATAGAGGCGTGAAATTTATAACCGTAACTCTTAATGCCGTAAATATATCTATTTCTCGCAAAATTTATAGGTACGTTAACTATAAGGGTGTTGTTTATACGGACAAAGATGCCGCAGGATTATTATTGGAACGGCAGATAGAAGGTATAGGTAAGGCAGTAAAAATGGGATTTACTATAAAAATAAATTCGGTTCTGATACCGGGCATAAATGATTTTCACATAAAGGATGTTGCCGAAAAAGCAAAAAAACTCGGTGTGTATATGTTTAACGTTATGCCCATGATATCTGCCGAAAAGTCATATTTTTACAAGATAGGCGTAAAAGGTGCTAACAGAAAAGACGTTATTAATATTACGAAAGGGCTCAGCGGTATCAATGTGATGGAACATTGCAGGCAATGCAGGTCTGATGCCGCCGGACCCTTGAATGAAGATTTGAGTAAAAAACTTTGTGAATCGGAGGTGGATGAAGATGCCGGAGAATGCGGTCTTAGGTTGTAATCTCTCAAAAAATCTTAGCTTTTCGCAGGACGAAGAGCTCTATATAGCGACAAGCGATACTAAAATAAAGATGAAAAACGATTATGCCCCGTTTGTCGATAAAATTTTAACCGATATTTCGTATGTTCCGAATAAGGTGTTGGATCTCGGTTGCGGCCCCGGTTATATCACAAGAAGAATCAATGAAGTTCTGCCGAACTGTTTCGCCTTAGGGGTGGATAAGTCTGCTACTATGATAAATCACGCGAATAAAGTTTTAAGGAGGAGGTTGGAAGGCGATTGTGCTTTTCAATCCGGTGTCGAAATTAACGGCACAATGCATGCTAAACTTAAAGACAAGGCGGCTTATTTAGATTATTGCGATTTCCGGATCAAATACATAATAGCAGATAGCGTAAATCTTCCGTTCGGTAATTTTAGTTTTGATTTAATCATACTTAAGGGGACATTTAAATGCTTAGACGATAAGTTAAACTCTTTAAAGGAAATATACAGGGTATTAAGTTACGGCGGCGAAGTTTTTATATACGAGTTTAGAAAAGATATTCCGGAGGACGAATTTAATCTGCTCACGAAGGATATGAAACCTCAAAAGGTAAATTTGCTAAAACGTAAATTAAACTGTTCCTTGGATATACCGGAATATGAAAAATACTTGTTTGAAGCAGGGTTAGCCGGGTGTTCCGAAATAAAGACGGACGGATTGGATTTGAAAATAAGAATATCTAAAAATTGTTGATAAAAAAGGAGAAAGCAGCGATGAGCATTATGGAAGGATTTAAGGGCGATATTAATGATTATATCAATGCACCGCGCCGCTCCGGCGGTAAATGGGTTCCACACTTTTTAATAGATTTCGATAAGGATAATTGTATATCGTGTTGCAGGTGCATCAAGGTTTGTCCCGGGGGAGTTTACGGGCTTGAAGACGAGGGGGATAAGATGATTATCAGGATAGAAAGCATGGATGATTGTATCGGCGATATGTCGTGCGAAAAGGTTTGTCCTAAAAATAAGACTATGCATCTGCACAAATTTGCGCCGCTTACGAAGTAGTGTGTTAATTTATTGATTTAATATAAAATAAAGGAGTTTAAGATGGCTGTTGACTTTAAAGAAAACGAAGATTTGGTCGAAGAGGTCCTTAGCGTATATTCCGAAAAGGCAAAGAAAAATAGGAAGGTTCATTTCGGTATAAACGATAAAGAAAATTGCGGAAGTTGCGTGACAAAATCTAATATGAAATCCCTTCCCGGCGTTATGACACCGAGGGGTTGCGCATATGCAGGGTCGAAAGGAGTTGTATGGGGACCGGTTAAAGATGTCATTAATATAAGCCATGGTCCGATCGGATGCGGAATGTATAGCTGGGGTACGAGAAGAAACCTGGCTAACGGAGAGATTGGGGTCGAAAGCTTCGTGCCGTTTCAATTCACTACGGATTTTAGGGAAAGAGATATAGTTTTCGGGGGCGATAAAAAGTTGGAACAGGCGATTAAGGAGCTGCATGAGCTTTTTCCCACGGCAAAGGGTATGGTTGTAGAATCGGAATGCCCGATAGGTTTGATAGGTGACGATATAGAAGCGGTTGCGAAAAAAACGTCAGATGAGTTTGGTATTCCGGTTATTCCGGTAAGATGTGAGGGTTTTAGGGGAGTAAGTCAGTCCTTAGGCCACCATATAGCAAATGATTCGATAAGGGATTTCGTCGTCGGGAAGGGCGAAGTAGACGATAGTAAAAAAACACCGTATGATGTTGCCATCTTAGGAGACTATAACATAGGCGGGGACGTTTGGGCGTCAATGAAAATTTTTGAAGAGATGGGTCTAAATGTCGTAACCCATTGGTCTGGAGACGGTTCCATAGAGGAAATGAAAATAACCCACAAGGTAAGTTATAACCTTCTGCATTGCTATAGGTCTATGAACTACATTGCAAGGCATTTTGAGGAGGCTTACGGTATTCCATGGGTCGAATACAATTTCTTCGGTCCTACCAAGATAAAAGAAAGTATAAGAAATATTGCAAAATTGTTTGATGAAAATATTCAAGAGAAATCTGAAAAGGTTATTAAGGCATATGAGCCTAAAATGCAGGAGGTTATAGACAAGTATAGGCCGAGGTTAGAGGGCAAAAAGGTAATGATTTTGGTTGGTGGTTTAAGACCTCGTCACATAGTAGGCGCATATGAAGACTTAGGAATGAAGGTCGTATCCACGGCATATGAATTTGCCCATAGCGATGACTATGAGAGAACGACTAAGGAATTAGAAGACGGAACTATCATTACGGACGATCTTAACGAGTATGAATTCGTAGAGCTTGCAAAGAAGCTTAAACCGGATTTGGTCGCCTCCGGAATAAAAGAGAAATATATTTTTCAAAAAATGGGGATACCTTTTAGGCAGATGCATTCTTGGGATTATTCAGGACCTTATCACGGTTATGACGGGTTTGAAATATTCGCAAGGGATATGGATTTGGCAGTAAACAGCCCGTCGTGGAAATTAGTTAAACCATTATGGAAGAAATAAGAAACATTAAAAATATATCGGAGGTTCGACTATGGAAAAAGAAGAAGTAAAGAAGATAAAAGATTGGATGAATACGGAAGAGTATAAGGAAAAAAACTTTAACAGAAAGGCTATCGTAATAAATCCTGCAAGGGCATGTCAGCCGCTTGGGGCAGTACTTTGCGCAGCCGGCTTTGAAAATACGATGCCGTTCGTTCATGGTTCGCACGGATGTGTCGCATATTACAGGAATAATTTATCCCGTCATTTTAGGGAGCCGCTCGCGGCGGTCTGTACGTCTTTGACGGAGGACGGAGCGGTTTTCGGCGGGCAAGCAAATGCATTTGAGGGGTTTAAAAATGCATTGACTTTATATAAGCCTAAAATGCTTGCTATATCGACTACATGCATGACTGAGGTCATTGGGGACGATTTGGGTTCGATAGTAGGCGGAGCAAGGGAGAAGGGATATTTACCCGAAGATATATTAGCTCCGTATGCGAATACGCCGAGCTTTGCAGGCTCCCACCTTGAGGGCTATGACAGCATGCTTAACGCAATAATAGAAACCCTGTGTAAAAAATCCGACGCAAACGAAAATAAGTCGGATACTATAAATATAATCCCCGGTTTTGATACGACTACCGGTAATATCAACGAGATTAAGAGGATCTTAAAAATATTCGGGGCAAGCTATCTTGTTTTGGCCGATTATTCCAATACGTTGGATTATCCGTTAAACGGTGAGTATAAACTTTATCCTAAAGGGGCTACGAAACTTGAAGACGTCAAAAAATGCATGAACAACAGGGCTACTATAGTGCTTCAAAGATTCTCGGCAAAAAAGACGGCGGCAACATTATCTAAGAAATTTAATCATGAGGTTAGAATCGTCAAGAGCCCCATAGGAATAAATTATACCGATGAATTTCTTATGGCGGTTTCTGAGCTTTCAGGGAAGGAGATCCCGGGAGAGATTGAGGATGAAAGGGGAAGGGCAATAGACTCCATGACCGATGCACAGCAATATATACACGGGAAAAAATTTGCTATATTCGGCGATCCCGACATGCTCGTAGGCTTAACAAGCTATCTTTTAGAGATGGGTGGAATTCCCAAATATGTGTTGTGCTCCAACGGCACGGAGGAATTTAAAAAAGAAATAGAGGATTTATTCGCCTCGTATTCGGAAGGAGAGGGCGAGGTTTATATAAATAAAGATTTATGGCATTTAAGGTCTCTAATTATGACGGGACCGGTAGATATGCTTATGGGGCCGTCTCATGGTAAATTTGCGGCAAGGGATGCTAAAATTCCCCATATTAGAATAGGCTATCCGATATTCGATAGGGTAAATATCCATAGGTACCCCCTATACGGATATAGCGGAGTAATTAATTTAACGACGTGGATCGTTAATAAATTTATGGATATTCTCGATGACGAAAGCGATGATGCCCATTTTGAGCTTATGAGATAAAGCATAATAAAGGACGGATAATAAGGAGATAAAGCAAATGGGTGCAATAATAGCAAAAGAAGAATATTTTGACGAACCTACTTGCGAACATAACAACGTCGCAAAGGATAAAAAGGCTTGTAAAACTGCAGTACCCGGTTCTTCCACGGGAGGATGCGCTCTTGACGGCGCGTATATAGTTTTAAGCCCTATTAAAGATGCCTTAAATGTGGTTCACGCACCGATAAACTGCCTCGGCAACAGTTATAGCCAGAGGACTTCCGTTGCGGATAAAAGCGAAGATTATTACATGTACGGTTTTACTACGGCAATAAATGAAAACGATCTTATATTCGGTTCGGAAGGTAAATTAAAGCAGGGAATAATTTATGCTTATGATAGATTTAAGCCAAAAGGTATCTTTATTTACAATACATGCGTACCTGCTTTGACGGGTGAGGATATTGAAGGAGTTTCAAAGGAGTTAACGGAAAGACTTGAAATTCCGGTAGTTCCGATTCTTTCGCAGGGGTTTTCCGGAAATAAGAATCTTGGAAATAAAATTGCGGGAGACGCTTTATTCACCCATATTATCGGAGAGAGCGAACCCGACGATATAGATCTGCTATCCAATTATAACGTAAATCTAATCGGCGAGTATAACATAAGGGGAGAGCTTTTTTTGATAAAAAAAGCTCTAAAATCAGTCGGAGTGAACGTTCTTTCTACTATTACGGGGGATTCTACAATAGGAGAAATAATGTATTCGCATAAGGCAGGGCTCAATGTCGTAGTATGTTCCAAAGCGTTAGTGTATCTGGCAAGAAAAATGAAAGAAAAATTTGGGATTCCCTATATAGAAGGGTCCTTTTTCGGTATGTCTTCTACTAATAAATCTATTATGGATATAGTAAATTCTATCGGGGACCATGAACTGATAGCAAATGCGAAAAAATATGTAAAAGTGAGAACGAAAAATACCGAAGAAAATATTTACGAATATAAAAGATTTTTGGCCGGTAAGAAGGTTCTTCTCTATACCGGCGGTGTAAAAAGCTGGTCATTGATATCTGCATTAAACGACTTGGGATTAAGGGTAATCGCTACCGGAGTAAAAAAGAGTACGGACGAGGATAAATTAAGAATAAAAGAATTTGATGAAAACGGAAATATAATAATGCTTGATAACGGAAATCCGATAAACCTCATTAAAATAGCGAGAGAAAATGAAGCGGACATCATGCTTGCCGGCGGAAGAAATCAATATACCGCAATAAAGTCTCTTATTCCGTTTTTAGACGTAAATCAGGAAAGGTTAAATCCTTACACGTCATATGAGGGTATGGAGTTTTTGGCTAAGAGGATTTATTTTGAGATTAAAAATCCTTTATTTAAGTTATTGAGAAAAACAAACATAAATTTATAAAATTATGATGAATCCGATAAAAAATATTGAAATTAACCCACTAAACGCAAGTCAGTCTCTGGGCGCCGCAATCTTCTTTTTGGGATTAGAAAATGCCGTAGTCCTTATGCACGGTGCCGTGGGCTGTGCAAGCTTTGATAAGGTAACGCTGACGAAGCATTTTCGTGAGAATATTCCTATAGTTACGACGGCGCTAAATGAATCCGGAGCGATTCTCGGCGGCGATGATTTTTTGATATCCGGAATCAATAATGTCTATGAAAAAATGAAGCCGGATTTTATAGGCGTTACGTCATCGGGTCTCACTGAGACTAACGGCGAGGACATTGAAAGCATAATCAGCGATTTTAAAGAAAAACAGGCATCAACGTTTCCAAGTGTGATTTATGCCGGTACCCCGGATTATAAGGGTGGGTTTGAAGACGGTTATGTGCAAGCAATGTCGGCATTGTTGAAGGAATTTTCGCTTAAAAAATCAAAAAAATATAAATCTAAAAAAATAAAAAGCGTAAATGTATTTTGCCCGCCGTTTTTTACCCCTCAGGATTTTTTGGAATTAAGAGAGGTATTGGACTATTTTAACCTAAAACCTATTATGATACCGGATTTAGGTTTGTCGCTGGACGGTCACCTCGATGAAGGAGGCTACCTGCAAACCACCGGCGGCGGGCTTAGCGTTGAAGATGCCGAGGATATCGGCCGTAGTGAATTTAATATAGTAATAGGTTTGAGCTTAAAAAGTATCGAGGGTATTATCGAAGAGACGACAGGCTTAAAAACATATTATTTTCCGAATATATGCGGTATTGAGAATAGCGATAAATTCTTTCGTTTTTTATCAAATTTGACGGATAAAGAAATCCCGGAAAAATATAAAAAACAGAGAAAACAGCTTATGGACGTATATTTGGATGCACATTTTTATTTTTCGGGAAAGGACATAGCGGTGGCGCTCGGCATAGATCTTTTGGATTCTTTTTCGACGATTTATTCCGAAATAGGTGCGAATCTAAAAATAGGAATATCCACAAAGTATGACGATGACGTCAAATTGAGGTTTTCTAATTTCTATAAGGGCGATTTGGACTTATTGGGTGCTTTCGGGAAAATTAATCTCATCGTTTCTAATACGAATGCAAAATTTTATGCCAAAAAATTAGACATACCTTTGCTTAGGGCGGGTCTTCCTATAATAGACGAAATAGGGCACAATCTTAAGCATTATATACTTTACAGGGGAGCCGCCAACCTTGTTGTCGAAAGTGCAAATTTGCTTAATGAAGAATGATTCATATTTTAGCGATATAAATCCATCAATTTAAACTGTTTTAAGGAGGCGAGGAAAAAATGAGAGTGGGTTTTGCCACGACTGATAATATTTTAATCAATGACCATTTCGGATGGGCTAAAAATTTCGCAATATACGAAATAAATTTTGACGGTTTCAATTTTTTAGAGAATAGGTGTTTTGAAGAAGACGACGAGGAGGAAGAGTTCAATAAGATAGATAAAAAAATAGATGCCTTAAAGGATTTAAAGATTATTTTTGTGGGGAACATCGGCGGTGTTGCGGCTGCGCGGGTAGTAAAATCAGGTATTCATCCGATTAGATCCAAACCCGGTGATACGATAGAAGGTGTTATGGAGAGTCTTAAGGCGGTCTTATCTAAGAACCCTCCGCCCTGGTTAAAAAAGATTATTATTAAAGAAAATGCAGCCGCCGGACGCTCGGTTTAAACTTTATGGAAGATTGGCACAAACTTTGCTAATTTATAAATTATGAAAGACGAGAAGGGTTTAAATTTGAATATAAAAGTCTTGGTCGTAGATGATTACAAGGAAAGAAGAAAGGAACTTGGGGTTATTTTGAATTCCATTACGACTAAGATATACGAAGCGGATAACGGCGCATCCGGGGTCATGGCTGCGGAAGAGTTTAAACCGGATATTATCTTTATGGATATAAAGATGCCGTCTATGAACGAGATTACCGCCTGCAAAAAGATTATGGAGAAAAATCCGGTGCCGGTTATTTTCTTAACCGCCGGAGTCGGGGATATAGAGGATTACGACAAGTATATGGAAGAGTTAAAGGGTTCCGGCGCATTTTCTTATATTATAAAACCGGCAAGGAAGAGTGAAATTTTAGCCCAAACAATAATTGCCATAGAAAATTTTAAAAGGTTGCAGGATATAAAAAAGGAGAATGAAACCTTAAAGCAATATATCGAGGATAGGAAGCTAATCGATAAAGCAAAAAATATGCTGATGGAAAAAGAAAGTATAACCGAAAGGGAAGCCCACGGCAGATTGCAAAGATTAAGCATGAACAGCGGGCGGCCGTTGGGGGATATTGCAAGAGCTATTATTCTGACAAGTTCTGAGTAAATAAGTTATATAAAAACATAATAAAAAAAGGAGACGGCGTATGGAAATGGTAAGGGCTATAATTAGACCGGAGAAAGAAAAGGATGTCCTTAAAGCACTTGAAGAAAACGGATTTGTTTCGGTTACGAAGATGCACGTTTTCGGAAGGGGCAAGCAAAAAGGGATTAAAGTAGGGGAAGTAGTTTATGATGAACTGCCTAAGTTAGAGCTTATGGTTGTCGTAAAAAAGGAAGATGCAAATAAGGTTTGTGATATCATTCAGGAAAATGCCGTTACGGGGAACATAGGAGACGGCAAGATATTCGTGATGCCGGTTTCGAAGACATATACCGTGAGGACGGGCGCAGAGGGTCTGTAATACGGTATTTTATTTAATTTATACTATGGGGATTTTATGGAATCAAAATTTGAAGAAAATATCGTAGATATTATCGCTATAATAAGAAGGCATAAAATTCAGGATACAAAAGATGCATTAGATAAAGGAGGTTTTAATCAGGTAACTTTTAATTCTGTTCACGGCAGAGGAAGGCAAAAGGGTAGCGGGGGGCTTGCAAACGAGCTTGATCCCGGATTGGATATGATTAACAGCAAAATAGACATTGCCGATAACGATTATAGTTTTTTGCCTAAGAGAATGTTGTCGTTGGTAATAAAGGAGGGCGATGCCGATAAAGTAGTAAAAATTATAACGGAAGTCAATCAGACCGGTCATTACGGAGACGGTAAGATATTCGTGTTGCCGGTAAAGCTTGCCCTTAGGATAAGAACGGCGGAAGAAGGACTTTACGCTATAAGTTGATTGGTATTTTGCTCTATGGCAAGTAGTCTGATTTTTAAGCTGATGCCGCCACCGCTTGAATAGCCGCCCGGTTTGCCGTCGGAATAGATTATTCTATGGCACGGTATAATAATGGGTGTTTTATTTATAGATAAAGCAGTTGCGCAGGCTCTGGAGTATCTTTCGTCATACCCCGCCGTACGAGCAAGTTCTTTGTAAGACATAGTTGTACCATATTTAACATTCCGAAGGGTCTTAAGTATCCCTTCGGAGAAATATGAATATGGTGCAAAATTTACCGGTATTTCACAAAAATCGGTACTCTTGCGAGAGAAATAATTATCTAAAAGGTTTATTAGGTTAGACAAATGACGCAAACGGCTGCAATCATTTTCGGATAGTAATCGAATATCGTCCTTATAATTAAACGGCTTGCTATCCGAGTTTTTTATCCTTATTTCTTCAACGTATTTATCGGAAACGGTTATATCTAAGCTTAAAGTTTTTGTTTTAAATTCAAAAGCATATATCATACCTATTAAATATCGATATTGACGATTGCATCGTTAATTAGTGTTTAGATGGTGTTCCGGTTCCGTTAGCGCATGAGCATCCGGAAGCCGGGGTTGCCGTTGCAGTGCTTTTGTCGGCAGGCTTCTTAGCTTGATCATCTGATGCAGATTTTTTTGAACTGCCATAGTCGGTTTTATACCATCCGGTACCCTTCAATACAAAGCTTGAGTTTGAAATAAGTTTTTCTAACTTTCCACCGCATTTAGAACAGTTTTCCAACGGCTTTTCGTTAATGCCCTGAATGACTTCGGTGTAATCACCGCATTCTTTGCATTTATACTCTCTTATAGGCATTTTAAGAACCTCCAAAATATAATATACAGTTTATTGTTTGACTGTGATATTATAACATAATTAATATTTCTTGAAAATATTTTCAAGATTATAATATCGTATAAATTTTAATTTGCGTAAAATAAACAATCGTGAAAAATGTTGAGTCGTTAGAATACTTTAAAACCTTGGATATCGGCGTCTTAGATGACGTAAGGTCTCGCTTTAGAGAGGAAGCATATAAGGCGGGGGAGAATATATTTATAGAAGGAGATATATCGAAAGGGATATATTTTGTAGCATCGGGTACAGTAAAGGTTTATAAGTCTTCAAGAGACGGTAAAGAGCAGATCCTTAAACTTATTTATGAGGGCGATTCTTTTAACGACGTTACGGTGTTTTCAAGCGATATGAGCCCGGCTTCGGCGGATGCCGTTACAGACATAAAATTATATTTGTTATCCCGTGAGAATACGATCGGTTTAATATATAAATATCCCGAGATCTCCTTGAATATAATAAAAAGTTTTACGGAAAAATTGAGATACCTGACAAGTAGGATAGAGGATCTCTCTTTAAGACATACCCAGGAACGAATTGCAAACATACTTCTTCTCTTCGACGGGCAGAGGCTGAGTCGAAAAATAATTGCCGATATAGCCGGAACCGCTCGAGAGGTCGTTTCAAGGACGCTGAAGGATTTCGCGTCTAAGGGAATTATAAAGGTGGAGAAAAGAGATATTATTATATTGAACAGGGAAAAGTTAAAAGACTCGGCTGTATAATATAAATTCCGGATTTTAGATCAATAACCAAATGCGTATTATAAGCGGAACGTTAAGGGGAAGGAAAATCCCAAACGTGTATAACATCAAGAATGTAGCGCCGTCGTCAGATTTTCTAAAGGGAGTTTTATTTAACATGCTCGGCGCAGATATAGAGGGCAGGATTTTTTGCGATTTATACGCCGGCTCCGGAAACATTGGATTCGAAGCTATTTCAAGGGGTTCGGCTTCCTGCGTTTTCGTAGAAAAATCACTGGAATTAATATCTATCATTACGAAACTATCTAAACGATTCGATATCCTTGAGAGGGTTGAGATTATAAAAAAAGATGTTTTAAGAGCCTTAGACGAAGGGTTTTTAAAAGAATATAACCCTGATTACGTATTTATCGACCCGCCTTATAACTCCGGTCTTTGCGAGAAAACGATCGAGAAAATCACGGCTAATGTTTCCGGAGCCGATTTTCATTATGCCGACAATATCATCGTTCAGCACGATAAGCGGGAGATTTTGTCGGAAGAGTATATCGGTTACCGACTAATAAAGAAAAAAACACACGGTAAATCTATTTTATCGTTTTACCGTGTGTTATGAGATCCACTTCCAGTTTTTTATCTCCGGCATATCGTCGTCATATTCCAATATATATCTCTTATGGTCCACTAATTTGCCTTCCATCTCTTTTTTTATGTAGGCTGCTTTATACTTGAGAGATTCTATCCTGTCTACGGTATCCATGACGAGGTGAAACCTGTCTAAATCGTTCCTTACCGCCATATCGAACGGCGTCGTAGTGGTCCCCTCTTCTTTGTAACCGCGTACATGAAGATTTTTGTGGTTTGTTCTTCTATAGCAGAGCCTATGAAGCAGCCACGGGTATCCGTGAAATGCAAAAATGATGGGTTTATCTTCCGTAAAAAAAGTGTCGAATTCTTTTTTGGATAATCCATCGGGGTGTTCCTCTTTCGGTGTCAAGGTCATCAGGTCTATTACGTTAATCACCCGTATTTTGAGTTCCGGTACGAGATTTTTTAAAATAGATACTGCCGCAAGCATTTCCAATGTCGGAACATCCCCCGCGCATGCCATTATTACATCCGGTTCTTCACCCCTGTCGCTGCTGGCAAAATCCATTATCCCGATTCCCCTTTCGCAGATTTTTATTGCAGAATCGATATCATACCACTGAAGTTCTTTCTGTTTACCGGCAATTATAAGATTTACCCTGTTTCTACTCTTAAGGCACTTATCCGTTACTACAAGCAAAGTGTTTGTGTCGGATGGCAAGTAAACTCTTATATATTTAGGTTTTTTTGTTATTACATGATTGATAAAGCCCGGGTCCTGATGAGAAAAACCGTTATGGTCCTGCCGCCAGACGTGTGACGTTAAAAGATAATTTAAAGAGGGTATCGGCCTTCTCCATTCCACTTCATCCGCTTCTTTAAGCCACTTTGCATGCTGGTTAAACATAGAGTCTATTATGTGAATAAAGGCTTCATAGCATGAAAAAAACCCGTGTCTTCCGGTCAGCAGATATCCTTCAAGTAAGCCTTCGCACGTGTGTTCGCTAAGCATTTCTATAACTCTTCCCTTATGGGCCAAATGGTCGTCGTAATTAAAAATATCTCCCCACCACTGCCTGTCGGTTGCTTCAAAAACGGCGTTAAGCCGGTTAGAGTTATGTTCATCCGGGCTAAAAATCCTAAAATTATTCGGATTTTTCTTAACTACATCGCGCAGATAATATCCCAACGTAGTGGTCGCCTTTCCGTAAATCGTCGCCGGTTCTTTCACTTCTTCCGCATATTCTGAAAAATTCGGAATAATTAAATTCTTTAATAACGACCCCCCTTCGGTGTTGACGTTTGCACTCATTCTCTTTTCTTTTTTAGGCGTGAAATCTTTTATGGAATTTATTAACGTACCGTTTTTATTGAATAGCTTATCGGGTTCATAAGATTTCATCCAATTTTCCAGTATTTTTATATGTTCAGGTTTTTCCTTAAAATCCGTAATCGGAACCTGATGAGCACGCCAGTATCCCTCAAGCTTAAGCCCGTCTATTTCCTTAGGGCAGGTCCATCCCTTAGGGGTTTTGAGTATAACCATGGGGTATGGCGGTCTTTTGAAGCCGTTGCCGTTTTTTTTATTTGCGTTTGCCGCTTCGTTTCTAATAGAATTAATTTGTTCGGAAATCTTATCTAACGTTGAAGCCATTTTATCGTGGGCGATATTTACATCTTCTTCTTCCACTATGTAGGGCAAGTATCCGTAACCCTTAAATAAATTGGTTAATTCTTCCTCACTTATACGCGCAAATATCGTTGGATTATTTATTTTATAACCGTTTAGGTGAAGAATTGGAACAACAATACCGTCGGTCGAAGGGTTTAAAAATTTATTTATATGCCATGAGGTAGCCATTGGACCGGTTTCCGCTTCTCCATCTCCGACTACGCAGAATATGGTTAAATCGGGATTGTCTAATACCGCTCCGTAAGCATGGCTTAAAGCGTATCCCAATTCTCCGCCTTCATGAATTGAACCGGGGGTTGTCGGCGATACATGACTCGGAACCCCGCCCGGGGTGGAAAATTGCTTGAAAAGTAGTCGCAGCCCATCGTAGTCCTCGGAAATATTGGGATAATGTTCGCTATAGGTTCCCTCAATGTAGGTATTTGCAATTATAGCAGGTCCGCCGTGTCCGGGACCTGCTATAAATAAAGAATTTAAATCATATTTCTTTATGATTCTATCTAAATGTGCATAAATGAAATTGAGCCCGGGGGATGTGCCCCAGTGCCCCAGTAATCTGGGCTTTATATGTTCAAGTTTCAGCGGCTCCTTGAGCAGCGGATTATCAAACAAATAAATTTGCCCTATAGTCAGATAATTTGCCGCATTGAAATACAAGTTAATTGTTTTAAGTTCATCTTCGGAAAGATAATCTTCAAATTCTACCGCTGTAATTTTCATTATAGTCCCCTTATTTTTATAATGTATCCATCTTGCTTGAGAAGCCCCTTAACATAACCGAACTAAAAACTACGAATATATCGGAAACCGCCATTGCTCCGCCTGCCGCTATCGGCGGTAAGAGCCAGCCGGTAAAGTGGTAAAAAACTCCGGCGGCAAACGGAATACCTAACCCGTTAAATAGAAATGCCCAGAAAAGATTTTGCTTAACCTTATTCAAGGTTTTCTTGCCGAGGGCCACGCTTTTATAAACATCCGATATCTTACTCCTGACCAATATTATATCGCCGGTTTCCTTTGCCACGTCGGTTCCGCTGCCTATTGCTATTCCGACGTCCGCTAAAGCGAGAGCCGGAGCATCGTTTATGCCGTCCCCGACCATAGCGACCTTTAAGCCTAAGTTCTTTAATTTTTTTACTTCGTTGAGTTTGCCTTGCGGTAAAACATCTGCAATAACGTTTTTTTCCTCTATCCCCACCTTGGCGGCGACATTTATGGCAGAATTAAGGTTATCTCCGGTTAAAAGGTATGAAGTAATGTTTCTAGATTTTAATTTTTTTATGGTTTCTTTTGCTTCCTCTTTGATCTTATCCGCGAGCGTAATAATGCCGACTATCTTGGAGTTCACGGAAACGCCTATTACGGTCTTCCCTTCCTTTGCATACTGTTTTTCAGGCTCGTTAAATTTACTTAAATCAATATTTTCGGATTCCAAGAGCCCCCTTTTCCCGATTAATACCGTTTTACCGTCGTAATTCATGCGTATGCCCAGACCGCTAATTTCTTCATAATCTGTAGATTCAATCTTGGTATCGTCGGGCTTGCCGCTTTTTTCCTTTTCTTTAAAATCCTTGTATTTATTAACTATTGCCGTTGCAATAGGGTGAGAAGAGAACCCCTCGCCGTAAGCCGAGATTTTTAAAATCTCGTTCGGCGGCAGACCTCCTAACGGAATTATATCGGCGACCTCCGGTTTTCCGTGCGTAATAGTGCCGGTTTTATCGAAGACGACGGCGGTTATTCTTGCAATTTCTTCAAGGCCGGATGCTTTCTTTATCAATATCCCTTTTTCAAGGCCTATGGAGCTTCCTATCATAAGTGCCATAGGAGTAGCAAGCCCCATTGCGCAGGGACAGGCTATGACCAATACTGCTATAGCAGCAGATAAGGCGAATAAAAAATTTGCGTGAAAAATAAATTTCCAGGATATGAACGAGAGTAAAGATATTGTAACGACGATCGGAACGAAATAATTCGTTACCTGATCAGCGATTCTTTGAATAGGCGCTTTATCCGCCTGAGCATCTTCTACGAGCCTGACTATTTGAGAGAGCATCGTATCTTTGCCTACCCTCAATGCCTTCATTTTTATAACCTGCCCCCTATTTATCGTCGTGCCGCTTATCTCATCGTCAACCTTTCTCTCCACCGGCATGGGTTCGCCGGTTAACATAGATTCGTCTATCTGGGTTTGTCCCTCTACGATTACGCCGTCGACAGGGATTTTATCGCCCTTTTTTACTAAAAGAATGTCTCCGACTTTTACGTTGGCCGTATCTACTTCTTCTATATCTCCGTCGGCGGTTACAAGATTAGATTTGTTAACCTGAAGTTTGAATAACGCTTTTAATGAAGAAGCGGCCCTTTGTTTGGATATCTTTTCCAATAGTTTTCCGGAGCTTATGAAAAGAATAAGCAAAACGGACGTATCGAAATAAAGATCACCTTTGCCTTTAAATAAGAATACGTTCGCGACCGAATATAAATATGCCGCCGAAATACCGAGTGAAACTAAAACATCCATATTGGCGGAGAAACTCCTTAAGGAGTAATAAGCCCCTTTGTAGAATTTTAGTCCCGTTGAAAATTGGATTACGGAAGCGAGAATGAATAGGGCAATAACCCTGTCCCAATACGGCATGCCGGCGACATCTATATAAGACAGGACAACCACCGGTATTGCGATTATTAGGGTGAATATAAGCCAGTAGAGGTCTTTCTTCCAGCTTTCTATCTTGCGAAACCATTTATCGATAAACGAGATATGCGCGGTTGAGCCCAAAGACTTTTCCGCCCCTCCCGAGGTTACCTCCTCGTCGATAGGTGTGTATCCGCTATCCTTTACGGCTTTAAATATAGCATCCTTAGAGGTTATGGACGGGTCAAACGATACGAACCCGTTTTCCGCCGCAAAATTTACGGCTACTTTTTTGATGCCTTTAAGCTTGCCTACGGCTTTCTCTACCGTCTTGACGCAATTTGCGCAGTGCATTCCTTCTATCGCAAACTTAATACTCTCGGTCTCGGGTTTTTCCATGCCGTCCATAGCGCCCTTGTCGGTTGCCCGAGTCTCAGAACCTTGCGACACGGTTTGAGAGGTTTCGTCTATAAGCTCGGCGCCGAATCCGGCAAATTTCACCATTTTAATTATTTCATCGGATGAAGGTTTGTCCGGGTCAGAATATACATAGAGAGTCTCGGTTACAAAATTAAGCTTTGCATCCCTAACACCGTCCATTCTTTTTATAGTATCAACGATAGTTCCGGCGCATGAAGCACAATCCATTTTACTTATGCTGAATTTATATTGTTTTTGCTGCTCGACGGCGCTTGCCGCATCGTTTTCCTCCACGGCTCCTTTCATTCCGCCGTGTCCGCCCCTTTCGGTATCGTAACCCGATTCCCTCACGGCTTTTTTAATATCGTCCGTTCCCAATGATTTTTCATTGTAGGTTACATCGGCATATTCGCCCTTAAGGTTTACGTCAACCGAGATTACCCCTTTAAGTGAAGAGACTGCCTTCGTTACCGTTTTTACACAGTGTTCACAGGTCATTCCGTAAACGTTTATTTTTTCGCTTTTCATAAATTTACCCCCGGTATTATTATTATACCTCAAAAATGCCGATAAAAATATTCACATCTGATTACCGCTATGCTTTCATGTATTATTGTATCCCCAAAGCCCCTCTCGGGGCTTTTTTGCTGAAGCAGGTTGGGGATTGGAAATATTCGCAAAGGCGGAAATTCAGTTTTATCAGGCTTTGAAGCATCTTAACATTTTTATATCGGCAATTTTAGGTGTATATAATTTGCATCGTTTTCATGCATTTTTTAGCAGCAGCAACCGCCCCCGCCGCCGTTATCCTTCATTTCCATATGTCCTTTTTTTTCGGTGTCGTAACCCGATTTTCTCACGGCTTTTTTAATATCGTCCGTTCCTATCGATGATTCTTCATACATTACATCGGCATATTCGCCCTGAAGGTTTACGTTAACCGAGCTCACTCCTTTAAGTGAAGAGACTGCCTTTGTTACCGTTTTTACACAGTGTTCACAGGTCATTCCGTAAACGTTTATTTTTTCGCTTTTCATAAATTTACCTCCGGTATTATTGTCAATATATTATACGTATAATATATTGCGTTATTTTTAATAAAACTATACGTTTTTTTAACTACAATTGCCTTAAATGTCATTTTAGTAGCCGTTAATTTTAAGATGAACCCGCCTTGAACTATAAATAATAATTTAATTATTATTTATGCGAATACAGATTTGGGGGGATGGAAAATATTGCAGATGATACGATTGAAATATAAGGGCTGGACAAATGATATATAAGCAGAAAATTTATAATTGGTTAGGATATTATTTTTATACGAAACGGGAACATTCCGGCATTCCAAACAAACAAAATAAGGTAAGTTTCGGCTAACTTGCGCTTGATGTATCAGCTTGTAAAAATGTACCGTGTAAACCTCTCCGGTTCTGTTAATAAACCTCCCTGCCGTTCGCATATTTATCGTGGTTTGAACAGGGGTCATTATTAGGGGGGCATTCAATAAATAGCTTGCATCCGTTGCGGAAGTAAGGTAAAAAATCACAATAAAGGCAATGGGAAGAAACAGAAAAATCTTATATTTATTGTTTGAAAAATATTTTCTCATGTTTATTATTATGGAACATTGCCTCTATTATTGCAACTTTTTTTTAGAATCTTGTTGCTATAAACAAGTTGCATAGACAAAGCCGATTGCAATTTAATTGATTTTATGATAAAAATTAGTGGTTAAGAATTTAACGATTATACAATGATAGATATGTCTAAGCATAAAACTGCAGTTTACCCCGGCTCCTTTGATCCTATTACGTATGGTCATTTGGACGTTTTGAGGCGAAGCCTCGGTATTTTTGACAAGGTTGTGGTAGCGGTAGCTTGCAACAAGAAGAAGCCCTATCTTTTTAATCAATCCGTTAGAAGCAAACTTATAAGCCGAGTCTTAAAAGAAGATAAAGGGATTGACGATAGCAGAGTTGAAGTAATAGATCTAAACGGACTTCTTATAAAATACGTCGAAAGCATTAATGCAAGAGTAATCATAAGAGGGTTGAGGGCAGTTTCAGATTTTGAGTATGAAATTCAGCTTGCGACTACAAACAGGATGCTTAATTCCAATATAGAGACGATATTCATGATGACTGCCGAAAAATACTCGTTTTTGAGCTCCACGATAGTTAAGGAGATTTCCCGCCTCGGTGGAGACGTGTCCAGTATGGTTCCGCAAGCAATAGCATTAGAATTAGCAAAAATCTATTCCAAAGGAGAAAAGAATGAAACTCTCATGTAGGGCGTCCTCAATAAAACCCTCGACAACCCTTGCCATAACCGCCAAGGCTAAAAGACTTAAAGCCGAAGGAAAAGACGTTATAAGCTTCGGTGCCGGGGAACCCGATTTCGACACACCCGATTATGTTAAAGATGCCGTTAAGGATGCCCTTGATAAGGGATATACGAAATATACTCCGGTTTCCGGAATAGACGAGTTGAAATCCGCTGTAGCGGAAAAGTTTTTGTCGGAATACGGCATAAGATACGAAAACAGTGAAGTAATAGTTTCCTGTGGGGGAAAACATGCCCTTTATAACCTTTTTTCGGCACTGTTGGACGAAGGCGATGAGGTAATAATCCCCTCGCCTTACTGGGTGTCTTATCCCGAAATGGTGAAACTTGCCGATGGTGTCCCGGTAATAGCCGATACGTCTCAAAACGGATTCAAGTTTAACTTGCAGATATTTAAAGGCAGTTTGACAAGTAAGACGAAGGGATTGATTATAAATAGTCCTTCTAATCCGACAGGGGTTTTAATGGACGAAGAGGATATAACGTCCGTTGCAAATTTTGCCAAAGAACATGGTTTGTATATAATAACGGATGATATTTACGAAAAAATAATCTTCGACGATAAAAGATTTTTTAATGCGCTGATGGTCGATAAGTCTATGAAGGAAAATACCATTTCCGTAAATGCGGTTTCCAAAACGTACTCTATGACCGGGTTTAGGATAGGTTATGCGGCGGGTCCCAAGAATTTAATATCGGCAATGAACAATATTCAGTCGCAGAGCACATCTAATCCCACGACTTTTGCCCAGTACGGCGCCTTAGCGGCGTTGAAAGGGGGTTATGATTTTACCGTTATGATGCGAAACGAGTTTCAGAAAAGAAGGGATTATATGATGGATTTTTTTGATAAAAATATAAAAAATATCGTTCCCGTTAAGCCCGACGGGGCGTTTTATATTTTTGCCGATATTTCTAAAGTCTTCAAAGAAAGCGGCAATGAAATAAATTCTTCCGCCGAATTTTGTGATTATCTTTTAGACAAATATCTTGTCGCCGCAGTTCCGGGTATTGAATTCGGCAACGATAATTTTATACGACTCTCTTTTGCGGTCGGGATAGAAACCATAAAGGACGGCTTAAATAGAGTTAGGGAGGCAGTCAATGCAATATGCAAAATCGCATAAACATAAACGTATTCTTAATTTTTTGATAAACGGAAAAGAAGGGTTTGATTTATTTAAATTTTTATTAAAACTGCCATTGGTCCTTATATCCCTTTTAATATCATCGTTTTCTAAGATAAAAAGGGCGATGTATGGCCGTTCTTTTATTTTTAAATCTAAAGACTCCGGTATATTTGTCGTCAGTATAGGCAATATAAATTTGGGCGGAGCCGGAAAAACCCCTTTTTCCTATACTTTAGCCGAATATTTTTACGGTCGTAATTTAAAACCGTGCATTATAAGCCGTGGCTACAAAGGGCGTTTAAAAAAAAAATCTATATTGCAGATTGGGAATATGAACTTCCGGATGCCGTACAAAAATTACCGGACGAGGCAGTTCTTTTAATAGAAAGATTCCGGTCTAAAAAATTGCGTATACCCGTGATAATTTCCAAAAATAGATTGTCGGCTGCGAAAGTTTGTTCCGATAACGACGATATATATTATAATCTTGCAGAAGATCTCCGTACGTCTTTCGATTTGCTATCCGACGACGATAACGCAAAGATAGAAGAGAAAACCGATAGCGAAGATATGAATATTTCCGGCAAATGCCTGTATAAAGACGTTTACGGCGAATATGAAAAACATAAAAAAGTTGCAATAATAGACGACGGGTTCAGCACCTTAAATATAAAAAAGAACCTTAACATAGTTTTAATCGACAATACAGTAGATATTTTTAGACAAAACGTTATTCCTGCAGGCATTTTGAGAGAACCGTTAAGCGTTTTAAAACATGCCGACGTTATCGTCGTCAATAAGTGTGATGAAGGAATATTAGGGAAACCTTTTAGCATAGACAAAAAAATCAGAAAGTATAACGCATCATGTCCGCTGTTTTATTCCCGCTATAAACCGACCGGCATTTTTAACGATTATAAAAATACCGGTGAAGATACAAACCTTAAGGGCTTGAAAAATAGAAAGATTATAACGGTTTGCGCAATCGGCAATCCGGATTATTTTTACGATAATTTAATGGGCTGCGGTGCCTTAATAAGCCATAAATTAGAGTTCGAGGATCACTGCGATTACTCTGAGAAAGATATGGGAAGCATAAAGGATTTATCCGATAATTATAAAGATTATCTTATAATTACGACTTTGAAAGATTATGTAAAACTGAAAAGATTCAACAAGAGAGAGAATTATGAGTACATATTCGACAAAATCTATTATTTGGACTTTGAACTGGTGATAGATAAATCTTTTTTTGAGTTTATCTACGATAATTATAAGGGATATAGTGAAAAAAAATAAAATTATATTATATTTGGAATTTATTTTAGTCTATTGTTTTTATGTTTTTATAAACGTTATTCCGTTCGGATTATCCTTAAGGATAGGAAGGGTTTTGGGAATAATATTTTATAAGGTAGACAAGAAACACGGAAAAAGCACTCTCAACAACTTGTTTACGGCTTTTCCCGATAAAAATGAAGAAGAATTAAGAGATATTTCTATAGGGTTTTATAAAAATTTGGGTATGGTTTTTGTGGAAATTTTTAGACTCAACAGGTACAATAGTAATAATATAGATAAGTTTGTGGAATCAAACTTCGATTCTCTAAGGGGTATCTACAAGAAAAAAGGGATACTTCTTTTAACGGCCCATTTCGGAAATTGGGAGCTTATGGCGAAGACTTTCGCTTTAAAGGGTTACCCCGGAAATGTTCTTGCAAGACCGTTGGATAACCCGTATATTGAAAATATTTTGTATAAACTGAGAAGAAATGCGGGGAGTAAAATTATATATAATAGAGAAAATGCGGTCAGAAATATAATTTTCGCATTGAATAATAATGAAATAGTCGGATTTTTGCCGGATGAAAATGCATCTAAGCGAATAGGTATTTTCGTCGATTTTTTTGGAGTTAAAGCCTGTACAATGCCGGGTATGGCAAATATTGCCGCCAAAATGAAAGTGCCGGTAATCCCCGCTTTTTTGGTTAGGCTTAAAGACGGCAGCGGCAATTATACGAAGCATAAATTAATAATAGAGCCCCCGCTTGATATAAATTATACCGGAAATAGGAAGGCTGATACCATTAATATACTAAAAATGTTTAACGAAAAAATAGAAGAGATAATAAATAAATATCCGGAACAGTGGTTTTGGATACACAATAGGTGGAAAACCAGGCCGGATTCGGCGGACTGAATATCATGAAAAATGAAAAAAACAAGTGCGTTTTTTTAGATAGGGACGGTGTTTTAATAAAAGACGTGAGCTATTTAAAAAATCCCGACGATATATTTATATTACCGGGCACAATAGATGCGTTGAAATATTTTAAAATTAACGGATTCTTGCTTATAATAGTTACTAATCAAGCCGGAATAGCGAAGGGTTTCTTTAACATGGACGATTTGGCCGCTGTTAACGGTAGGTTGCTTAAAATATACGAAAGCGTCGGCATAGCCATAGATGATTTATATTTTTGCCCACACCATGAAAATGGAATTGTAGAGCCGTATAATATTAAATGCGCCTGCAGAAAGCCGAATACCGAAATGATAATGAACGGGGTAAGAAAATTTGGAATAGATGTCGGCAAGTCATTCATGGTAGGCGACAAAGACAGTGATATTATTCTTGCAAAAAATTCCGGTTTAAGTTCATTTTACGTAAGAAATTCTATGTACGAACACGACGAGAGTATAATTCCGGATTTTTATGTTCGGGATTTAAAAGAAGTTTCACAAATTATCGCGAATTTAGTTTGATTTTTTTAAATAAATTTGGTAAAATTCAAAGTTTAAGATTAAGTTTTGTAATTCAATATTAAATTTTAAGGGGTAAGTTCATGGCAAATCATAAATCCGCGGAAAAAAGGGTAAGGCAGACAAAAAAAAGAACCATGCGTAACACGACAAGTCTTTCTAAGATGAAAACGAATATTAAAAAGTTTAAAGCGGCAGTTTCCGAAAACGACAAGGAGAAGGCATCTGCTCTTTTTAAATTAAACGTATCTTATATAATGCAATTGGCTGCAAAAAGAATAATTCATAGGAATAATGCCGCAAGAAAAGTTTCGGCGCTTTCAAGGCTCGGCAATACTATAAAAAACAGCTAATCTTAAAAATAAACTCCTCAAAAACCAGGTCTTGAGGTATGGATGCCGTTTTAAGTTTGAAATCGGCATCCTCTAAGAGTTTTGTAATTTTTTTGAGGTCTTGAATCGAAAAGGATGAAAGGTTTTTTATAAATTTTCTTTTTAAAAAAGGACGGATTGAGTTTACGTTCAAAACGGTTTCAAAATCCATGCCCGACCGTTCCTGTATTTTTGCCCTGTGAAGCTTTCTTACCTCGCTATATAACATGGAGATGATTTTTATCGGCTCTTCTCCGTCACTGTAAATTATATTAAATATAGAAAATGCCGTTTTTAAGTTCCTGTCTAATATTTTGTCGATTAAGTCGAATATATTAAACCTTTTCGAAAGAGCAATTATGGGCTTTATTTCATCTAATGATATTTCCGTCGCTCTATTGCCGCAAGCATTAACTCCGGAGGTTATTTTATCAAGCTCGGAATTGATA
>VAOU01029110.1_pt1 | contig 23056 bp, 22 predicted proteins | sample 3393871 | NCBI WGS metagenome assembly VAOU01 (sample SAMN08290440, study PRJNA428436) | hydrothermal vent metagenome | isolation source: Deep-sea hydrothermal vent chimney | place: Atlantic Ocean: South-mid Altantic Ridge | depth 1820 m m
GGGGGCTATACGGCGTTTGGCGTCTATCCTCCTTTTTTCCATGACGGGTGATTCCACTTAAGTCTTTGATTGGTTTGCATTATGAACCCATACACGGGGTATGGGCAATGCTCACCGGCCTTTGCTTGGATATTCCGGGATTTGGGAATATCCAAGCCTTTGCCGTATATCATGCAACAAATCCGTGAAAATACGGCACTAAAAACAATTTAAATTCAAAGAGATAGGTGCACTTCAGCCAATATCACCCTAATATCAGCGCATAAACACTGAGTGGTGACTTTGGTGGTTTTTCAACAGTCGCTTTTAACAGCCAGTATGACTGTTTAGGGGGGAGGCATTACGCAATTTTTATCTTGCGCTTACAAAGGGGTCTTTAACCCACCCACACCCTGGCATTACGAAACAGGCGCAACCACGGCCCGTCGTCACCGTTACTATCGGGATACCAGGAATGGTTGACGGTTCGCAATAAACGCTCGGGGTGGGGCATCATGATGGTGACCCGACCATCGCCGGTGGTCAATCCGGTGATACCCAGGCTTGAACCATTGGGATTACTGGGATAGGTGGTGGTGATGTCACCATGGTTGTCGATATAACGCATGACCACCCGTTGCTTATCCAACAGCCACTGATCATCTTGTGTCTCGTGAAATTCGGCCCGGCCTTCGCCATGGGCCACCACAATGGGAAGCTTGGAACCCACCATGCCGGCAAAAAACAGGGAGGGGCTCTCCGGTATGTCCACCATCACGTAGCGAGCCTCAAATTGTTCTGAGCGATTGCGCACAAAATGGGGCCAGTGGTCACTCTGAGGGATCAGTTCGCGCAGGTTGGACAACATCTGACAACCATTACACACCCCCAGGGCAAAACTATCGGCACGCTCAAAAAAAGCGGTAAACTCATCTCGAGCCTGATTATTAAATAGAATGGACTTGGCCCAACCCTCACCCGCTCCCAGGACATCGCCAAAGGAAAACCCACCGCAGGCCACTAATCCGGAAAACTGTTTAAGGGAAACGCGGCCATCGAGGATATCGCTCATGGTCACGTCGATGGACTTGAAACCGGCGCGGTCAAAACCCGCCGCCATCTCTACCTGACCATTAACGCCCTGCTCACGCAGGATGGCCACCGTCGGTTTTGCCTCAAGATTTAAAAATGGCGCGGCGATATCTTCATCGGGATCAAACGTGGGCTTGACCTGCAAACCGGGATCGCTGGCATCCAAAAGCCGGTCGAATGCCTCCTGGGCACAGTCGGCATTGTCGCGTAGAGACTGCATACGCCAACTGGTCTCAGACCAGGCGCGATGCAGATCCTGACGAGACTGTTCAAATATTGTTTCACCATTATTGTGGATGCGCACGAAATCGTCGTCAGACACGCTACCCAATCGATGTAATGCCTCCTCCAACCCGGCCGCAGCAAAGGTATCGACGATGTGTTGACGTTGATCTACGGGTGTTTGTATGACCGCGCCCAATTCTTCATTGAACAGGCATGCCAACACCTGTGCTGAAGAGCTTGGCGCAAAAACACTCAGATCGATGTTGATTCCACAGTGCCCCGCAAAGGCCATCTCACACAAGGTCACCAACAGTCCGCCATCGGAACGATCATGGTAGGCCCATAACACGCCTTCCTGGTTAAGCCGTTGGATCAGCCCAAAGAAGGCCTTGAATTGTTCAGGGTGATCGAGGTTGGGGGCGTCGTGACCGAGTTGTTTATAAACCTGGCACAGCGCCGATCCCCCCAAACGATTTAGACCTTGACCAAGATCAACAAGAAATAAATCACTGTCACCCCGATCGGTACGCAATTGTGGGGTGAGGGTTTGTCGCACATCCTGTACCGCACTGAACGCGGTGATGATCAAGGACAGGGGTGCGGTCACTGCCTGTTCTTTGCCCTGCTCATTTCGCCATACGGTCTTCATGGACATGGAATCCTTGCCCACGGGGATGCAGATGCCCAATGCCGGACACAGTTCCATGCCCACTGCATGAACTGCATCGTATAGGCCGGCATCTTCCCCGGGGTGTCCGGCGGCGGCCATCCAATTGGCGGATAATTTTACTTGCTCCAAGGCGCCGATCTGGGCCGCCGCCAAGTTGGTCAGGGCCTCCCCCACCGCCATGCGCGCGCTGGCTGCGGGGTTCAACAGTGCCACCGGGGTGCGTTCCCCCATGGCCATGGCTTCGCCGGTATAACCGTGATAACTCGACGCGGTCACCGCCACATCGGCCACCGGCACCTGCCAGGGTCCCACCATTTGATCTCGCACCACCAGACCGGTCACGCTGCGGTCACCGATGGTGATCAGAAAAGTCTTGTCCGCCACCGTAGGCAAATGCAGCACCCGTTGCACCGCATCGGCCAGGTCGATGGCTTCAACACGCAGGGGTGGCTGACTGCGATCAATATGCTCTACCACCCGCCGCATCTTGGGGGGCTTACCCAACAACACCGCCAGGTCCATATCGATGGGACGGTCATAGCGTTCACAATGACCGCTCACCGGTTCATCTACAAATTGATGATCGTCCAAACGAAGTTGCCGCTCCGCAGTGGCCTTGCCCACCACCGCCACCAGACAACGCTCACGCGCACACAGGGCCATGAACCGGTCCATACTTTCGGGGGCAATGGCCATCACATAACGTTCCTGGGACTCGTTACACCAAATCTGCATGGGTGACATACCCAGGTCATCGTTCGGTATGCTGCGCAGATTAAAATGCCCGCCCCGCCCGGCGCCATCGACCAGCTCCGGCAGGCCGTTGGATAGGCCACCGGCGCCAATATCATGGATAGACAAGATAGGATTGGCATCGCCAAGAGCCCAACACTGATCGATGACTTCCTGGCAACGACGTTGCATCTCCGGATTGCTGCGCTGTACCGAGGCAAAATCCAGATCCTCGGCACTCGACCCACTGGACATACTTGATGCGGCGCCGCCACCCAAACCAATCAGCATGGCGGGGCCACCGATAACCACTAACTTGGCGCCCACCGGAATAGAAAGTTTTTCCACATGGGGGCCGCGAATATTACCCACACCCCCGGCTAGCATGATGGGTTTGTGATAACCCCGCACTTCATCGCCGCCGAGCCCGGAGATGGTCTCTTCGAAACAACGAAAATACCCTGCCAGATTGGGTCGGCCAAATTCATTGTTGAAGGACGCACTGCCAATCGGTCCCTGCAACATAATCTCCAGGGCGCTGCTGATGCGGGCCGGACGGCCATGGTCGGTTTCCCAAGGCTGAACGGCGTCAGGCAATCGAAGATTCGACACTGAAAAACCGCACACCCCGGCCTTGGGTTTGCCGCCCCGGCCGGTGGCGCCTTCGTCCCGAATCTCACCACCTGATCCGGTGGCGGCCCCAGGGAAAGGGGCAATGGCGGTGGGATGGTTATGGGTCTCCACCTTGATCACCAGATTGATTTCTTCGTCGTGATACGCGTAGCGGCCGGTTTCCGGGTCCGCAAAAAACCGCCGTCCCAGGGCACCACGGCTCACCGCAGCATTGTCGTCATAGGCCGACAAGGTATCGCCTGGATGTTGCTCGTGGGTATTGCGGATCATGGCAAACAAGGAACGCTCCTGGGACCGCCCATCGATCTCCCACTTGGCGTTAAATATCTTGTGGCGACAATGCTCGGAATTGACCTGGGCAAACATCATCAACTCCACGTCGGTAGGATTGCGACCGATATCAACAAAATGTTTGGCCAGGTAGTCCATCTCATCCGCCGATAGGGCCAGGCCCAGGCTTTGATTGGCGGCCTCCAGTGCCTCGTAGCCACCGCCGAGGACATCGACACACACAGGTGGAACGGGAGTGGCGTCCTGGAAAAGTTGCGTGGCCTGGTCGAAATCGTTTAACACCACTTCAACCATACGGTCATGCAAGCGATGGCTCAGGGCCTCACGTTGCCGGGTGGTAAACGGCTGATGTTTATCACCGCCAAGATACCAGGCAACGCCGCGTTCGAGACGTTTGAGCTGCGCCAGTCCACAGCGCCGGGCGATATCGGTGGCCTTGGATGACCAGGGCGACAGGGTACCGGGCCGGGGCACCACCAGAAACAATTGACCCTGGGATAATTCAGAGGGGGATTCGATTTGAATACCTGGACCGTAATGCAACAGACGTTCCAGTTTTTCATGGTCCAATGGGGACAGCACGTCACTTAGATCGGCAAAATGCACATACTCGGCGTATACGTGCTCTACACTTGCAACGCACTTTTTCAAATCCTGGAGATGGCGCTGACTGCGGAATGTGGATAAGGCCGGTGTACCCCGTAGTGTTAACACCCCGGTACCACTCACGTTTTCTGCTCCGGCCCAGCACCCTTGTGACGATAGGCAAAAAACCGATAAGACTTGGTGGCCTCGAAGGCCTGCTGGGTGTAGCCGCCCCCGCAATGACGGTCGTAAGCGCGATTAAAACGCCGCCCCCAAAGGGCCTTGGCCAAACGAGTGATGACGGGATGCTTGCCGCGTAAATAGTGGTGGGTACTGTCCAGGGCAGGTTTTACGCGGTTTTGCACCACGTCGCCGAGCAAGGCAATGGTGGGACTGACCCGCCGGGTAATATCTTCATCCACCACTTGTATAAAAGGGGTCTCACCGACGAGTCGAAAAAACTTTTCCAGGCCGTGGCCACTGCGTATGGGATCTTGCTTGGGACTCGCCAGACTAAAGACATCACAGATCAGGACCAGTCCATTGGGTTTTAACAGGCCACCCAGTTTTTCCAGTGCACGGTGGATCTTGATGAACTGAAAACTCTCGCTAAACAGAACAACATCATACCGACCCGCCAGGACCGACGCGTCCAGATCTTCAAACCGGCACGGAAAAAGTTGTGCCTCATGGTTTGTAGTGGCCATGCCCTTGAGCCGTTTTAGTATCACACGATTTAGGGTATGGGAAGGCGACACCCCATCGGCCCGATAACCCAGTTCGAGCAAACGGCATAGCAACTGCCCGGTACCACAGCCCACATCCAGCACACGCAAGGGCTCACCTCCATCTAATGATGGAATTTTGTCTATCAGGTAATCACTAAAGCGTTGTTGCGCAAGCGGGATATTGCCCAGCCTGACTTCCAGGCCGTGGTCCCACATGCCAAAGTGGAGGTCGTCCAGATTGAACAGTTGTCGCGCCAACAGCAGTCCCAGTTCGCGACTGTCCATCGGCACGGGTGTCAATCCAGCTCCACCCCAAGGCGATGCGCCACTTCTTCATAGGCCTCGACCACACCACCCATGCCCCGCCGAAACCGGTCTTTGTCCAGTTTCTCGCGGGTGTTGGCATCCCACAAACGGCAACCGTCCGGGGTAAACTCATCACCCAACAACAATTGGCCATTGAATCGGCCAAACTCTATCTTAAAATCCACCAGCAACAGGTTGGCATCAGCAAAAAGCTTTAGCAGAATCCGGTTAACCCTGGCCGTCAAGATTTTCATATCCTCAATTTCCTGCTCACTGGCCCAACCGAATCCCACGATATGGGATTCGTTGATCATCGGATCGTGCAAACTATCGTTTTTCAGAAAAAACTCAAATATGGGTGGGTCCAGATCAATCCCTTCTTTGATGCCCAGACGTTTGCAGATAGAACCTGCGGCAATATTGCGGATCACACACTCAATGGGCAACATATCAAGACGCCGAACAACGGACTCTTCGTTGGTCAGCAACTCGATAAAATGGGTATGTACCCCGGCGGCCTCCAATTTTTGCATGATGAAGGCATTGAACTTATTGTTGGTCGTCCCCTTCCTGGCGAGTTGCTCTATCTTCTCACCGTCAAAGGCCGAGGTGTCGTCCCGAAAATGAAGGATAATCTTGTCTGGGTCTTCAGTCAGGTAGGCCGATTTTGCCTTGCCCGTATACAGATGTTCGCCACGCTTCATTATTAGTTAACCCTTCTTTAACTTAAGCTCGCACCACGCCAAACCCGCATCCTGGTCGGCCACTTTTATCCACTGCTGTTCACATTCCATAGCCACACTGAGAGCATCACGCGCCAACTCCGGGCGATTGTTTTTCTGGCTTAAATGCATGGCCACCAAATGCTGTAACTTTGAACAATCTATTTTAGATAAAATCTGCCCAGCAGTAATGTTGTCCAAATGGCCATACTGACTACTGACGCGTTGTTTAAGCGCCAGCGGATAATCGCCCGCCATCAAAAGATCCATGTCGTGATTACACTCCAACAAAAGTGCATCACACCCACTCAATACTCGCTCGATGTGTTTGGTGCTGGAACCGGTATCCGTCAACAGTCCAACCCGAAATGAATCGTCACTAAACACGAATTGACTCGGCTCCCTGGCATCATGGGGAACAGGAAAGGATTCGATTTCCAGGCCATCAATGGCAAACGCCTCATTACTGTAAAATAGCTGCACATCTGACAGGCGCCCAATATTGGCCTGTTGGCATTCTTTTTGGGTGCCAACGGTCATCCAAACGGGCAGATCATAGGCCCGTGCCAACACACCGACGCCACTAATATGATCCCGGTGACCATGGGTCACCAACAGACCGCTAAGGTCTTCAGCATCCAACCCCAGGCGCGCCAGACGCTTGCGGGTCTCTTTCAGGGAGAAGCCACAATCGACCAATAGACACGCCCCAGCCCCCTTGATTAGCGTACCGTTTCCGCTGCTACCGCTGCCTATTGACGCAAACCGCATGGCCTGCCTTATCCAGACATACTGCCGACCACCTCAACGTAATTGCTCATAAAGGAGCTTAAGTATCGTGGCCCCCGTTTTCGACTTTTCAGGCGCGCCTTTTTTATCACGCACCGTTACCTGCGACGTATCGCCACTGGCTTCGAGTTTGACCTGGAACTCATCCTTGTCAATTCGCTTCTTGCCGCCACGGCTAAAGACCCGTTTCAAGAAACCCTTTTTCTTTTTTGTGCCCTCATCGGTATCGATGTAGCGCACATAGTAAATACCCTCGCTGCGGTTGCGATCTACCACGGTAAAACTTATCCGATCAAGGCTCAGGCCTAAGCGCCGCCAGGCATCGTCAAAACCACCATCAAGATGCAATACTCTGGCGCCATTCGTGCCGCTTTCGAGACGAGCGCGTTGCTGATGCTGTGCCGGCGAACCCGCCTTACCTGCAACGATGGTTTTTGCACGGCCTTTATCCACGCCAATATAGACCATCAATTCACGCAGCATTTCTGCTTCCAACTCCGGATCAACAGGACGGGCCTCCCATACGGTTTCAACCGCTTCTCCACCTGTCAGATCGGTGGCGCGTTCCACCATGCCACGATGGGTGAGATATAATTCGGTGGTCGCCTCTTCTTTGCCACGCTCCAGGCGCACCCGAAATTTGTCCCGTAATCCACTGGAGTAAAGCCCACCCAAAAATTTACTGAAAAAATTGGTAATAAAATCGTTTTTGACCCTGGCCCGGCTCTCGGCCCAATCTGTTTCCATAATACCGGTGCGTGCATTCTCCTTGGCAATCAGAAATCCATTTTTCAACCAAAATTCACGTACCCGTGGCCAAACTTGCTCCGGTGTCCCATCCAGCACTAACCAGCGCTGTCCACCACTACCTTCCAAGCGTATACCTTTTTGCTCAGGCAACAAACCACCGGACTGGGTCCCGGGGTGAGATTGCCTGCCCTGGTAATCCGAGTAACTGGCACTGCCCGTCCGGCCCGGTATCAGCATCTCGTCTTGAATCGAACTTGAACTCAGATCAGGTGGCACCTCCAAAGGTTGTACACTCCTCGTCACCTGATAATTAATATCCTTCTTCCCCACCTTTTTCTTGACGTAGCCACAGCCACCAACAATTGTAACGGCCAGCATCATCGTAATGACCACGCTGAGTTTGTGATTTGTTTTCATATTAATAGCAACCTTCTTTGTCTCACCTGGTGACGCTCGCCTGCTTCATGGCCTGGCGAACAGTGTCGTGAAACCTTGACGACAATGGCGTCAAGGGCAACCTGATACCCGAATCAATCATACCCATTTCTTGCAGCGCCCATTTCACGGGAATGGGGTTTGCTTCGACAAACAGTTTTTCGTGCAAACCCGCAAGACCAATATCTATTTCTCTGGCCGCGCTCCCCTGCCCTGCCGTGGCTGCGACGCACATCTTCGACATCGCCTGGGGGGCAATGTTCGCGGTAACTGAAATTACCCCTTTGCCACCCAGCAACATCAACTCTAATCCCGTCGCGTCATCACCCGAATAGAGTGAAAAGCGGTCATCACACTGGCCCATTATCTCCTGGGCGCGACGCATATCGCCAGTGGCATCTTTGATGCCGACAATATTGTCATGCTTACTCAGGCGCACCACGGTCTCGGTGAGCATGTCACAGGCAGTACGTCCGGGCACATTATATAGGATTTGTGGCACCGGCACGGCCTCGGCCACCGCAATATGGTGCTGATACAGGCCTTCCTGGGTGGGTTTATTATAGTACGGGGTCACCAATAGACAGGCATCGACGCCGACCTGGTGGGCGCAGCGGGTCAGCGCAATGGCTTCGCGAGTTGAGTTTGAGCCAGTTCCGCCAATGACGGCAATGCGCCCAGCGGCATATTCCACCGTGCGGGCCATGACCTGGCAGTGCTCATCAAAATCCAGGGTCGCCGACTCTCCCGTAGTCCCCACAGAGATGATGGCACGAGTGCCATTATCCACATGAAAATCAACGAGTTTTTTTAATCCGGTGTCATCCAGAGACCCATCTGCCAACATCGGGGTCACCAGCGCCACCATGCTGCCGTGAAACATGTTTTTATATCCGTGGGGCTCTCAGCGTGAGCAGGGATAGTACGTTTTCGTATACGGAATGACAAGATGGGCAACATCCCCTGTTTTATCTCTGCGGACTTTGCACCTTTGCGAGAGTATCATGACCCCAACACACGAACGCTAACCACCAAAGTGTCAAGGACGCCCAGATTTTTTCTGTTTCCTGGCGGTTAAAATTACTCAGGCAAAGAATACAAGCATGCCCACCATTGGCCTTAATGCGCTCAGCATCTTCATCGGCGATACCCGGGTGTGCGAACAATTACAGCTCACCATGGACAGTGGCCAGAACTGGGCCATCCTGGGACCGAACGGTAGCGGCAAGACCACCCTGCTCATGACCCTGGCGGGCCTGCTCCCGGCACAAAAGGGCTGCATATTGTTAGACAATCAACCGCTGAGTAGCCTGTCAGGGCGGGACCGGGCTCGCCGGCTGGGCATTCTCTTCCAGGGTAGCGATGATGCCTTCCCATCCACTGTCCTCAATTCGGTCATGATGGGCCGTCACCCCCATATCAATCCCTGGCGTTGGGAAAATCAAGACGATTTAGACCTCGCCACAGCCTCACTGGCCACAGTGGGCCTCACTGGATTTGAACAACGCCAACTCGACACCCTGTCCGGTGGTGAACGGCGCCGAGTTGCCATCGCCTGCCTGCTCACCCAGGACCCACCAGTCTGTCTATTAGATGAACCTACCAATCATCTGGACATGCGCCATCAACTGGATACCCTGGCCCATTTTGCTGTACGCAGCCAACAACCCGGACACCTCAACATCATGGTGCTGCACGATGTCAATCTGGCTCTGTGTTATTGCAGTCACGCCATGCTCCTGTATGGAGATGGTATCGTTGAACATGGACCCATTACCGAGGTCATCAACACAACACGCCTGGAAAAATTATATCAATGCCCGATACGGCGACTACAAGACAACAATGGAACTGCCTACTTGCCGATGTAAAACCCGATCATTGCATAAAGTCGTCTATGAATAAGCCCATTGTGCCTGAATTTTAGGTGACACTTCTTTCGTATTACGCTTATTCACCACAGAGGAAAAGATATTCACTCTGCGTCCTCTGCGTCCTCTGTGACCTCTGTGACCTCTGTGACCTCTGTGACCTCTGTGACCTCTGTGACCTCTGTGACCTCTGTGACCTTCCAGGTGACAAATTTCTAAGCCATTGATTTATATGCTAGCTTAGAATCTTGTCACTTGTAGATCTGCGGCCGCGCAGCGGCATAAGAAACTCTGTGGTGAGTAAGTGCAATAGAATGCTTTTTACCCACAGACGGTTGCCGCTAAATTTATACCGTGCTTGGGTTGACACGCCCCAAGACCTCCCCTACAGTCGCCGCACGTCACAGGTGCTCTTAACGGATAATCATCCGCAGAGTGAAACGGGAAATCGGTACGCGTGCCCCTATCCAGATATTTTAGGTGCAAGTCATTCCGATGCTGCCCCCGCAACGGTGATCGAGCAAGAATGAATCATTAGGCCACTGCGTCAGATATTTTTTGATGTGGGAAGGCGATTTATTCGTTAAACAAACGCTCGTAAGCCCGGAGACCGGCCTGCTGACCATCAACAGCCAATGTTGCGGTGGGCAATGGGCCGGTCCTATCGCTGGTCCGTGTCCCCAAAACTCTCCCAACATCGGCACCCATTAATCGCCTATGTGCACGGCGGGTGCACAGGAGAGTGTCATGAGCTATCGATTTAACACCGCCTTATCCTTTACACAGTCTGTGATCTGTGGATTGGTTTTATCACAGCAAAGCTTTGCCGCAAGCTCCACCCCTGTGGTGGTCACCGCAACACGTACACCCATCGTCAATGGCAGTGCTATCACCCCGACCCTTGTTATCAATCGATCCGATATCGAATTGAGCCAGGCCCAGGACCTGACTCAGCTTTTACAGTTTCAAGCCGGGTTGGATATTGCCCGTAACGGTGGCCCCGGACAAACCAGCAGCCTCTTTATTCGCGGTACCGAAAGTAATCATACCTTGGTCCTGGTTGACGGCGTCGAAATTAATCCTGGCACCATTGGCGGCGCCGCCTTGCAGCAAATTAATCTGGATATGGTCGAACGAATCGAGATCGTAAAGGGACCACGCTCCACCCTGTATGGCTCTGACGCCATCGGCGGTGTAATCCATATCTTCACCCGGCGCGGTGGCAAAGGCACATCATCACAGCTCAAGCTGGGTACGGGTAGTGACCAGACCCGAACGCTGTCCGCTGCGGTACGACACGATGATGGCCGCTTTTATGGTGGCGTCGACCTGAGCCTGCTGAATACCGGGGGATTTCCAGCACGTCGCGGCGCCAGCACCGACAGTGGTTACAGCAATACAAGCATCAACGCCCGTATCGGCCACCGTGGCAAACGCTTCACCACCGAACTTAGCCATTGGGAGAGCCGTGGCAATACAGAGTATTTTGGTTTTTTCCTCGACCCTCTTGACCAGGACTACCAAAATGCGGTCAGCGCATTCACCGTAAAAGGCGCAATCAACAACCGTTGGGGGACAACCATCAAACTCAGTCACATGGTGGACCGCATCATCCAGAACCAGGGGGGTGACTTTGCCACCACACGGCGTACCGTATTCGATTGGCAGAATGACTTCCAACTAAATGCCAATAATCTGGTGACCGTTGGCGCCCTACTGTCAAACCAAAGCACCCGAGCCACCTCCTTTGGGAATACCCTGGGTGAAGATATTGACGAAAATGCCGCCTATGCCCAACTACAATCACAGCATGGCCGTCACCAACTCACGCTGGGCATCCGCGCCAACAATCATGATGCCTTCGGCAGCTACACCACATGGGATACCGGATACGCTTATCAGGCCACACCCGCCCTGCTATTGTCCGCCATGGTGGGTACCGGCTTCCGTGCCCCCGACAGCACCGATCGATTCGGTTTTGGAGGAAATCCAAACCTGGAGCCCGAGACCTCACGCAATATTGAATGGGTGGCGCGGTACCAAATGGGCATGGGGCAAACTTTTTCACTCAGCGCCTTCCAAAACAATCTGGATCAACTCATTAGCTTCGATGATCCTGATGGCTTCCTGGGCCCTATACCCGGACGCAATAAAAATATTGATAAGGCGCGCATCCGCGGGATTGAAGCGAGCTACAGCCTTGATCGCCACCCCTGGAAACTCAATATTCAGGCGACACTCCAGGACCCTGAGAATCGAAATGCCGGCAATCAATTGGCACGTCGAGCCAAACAAAGCCTGACTGTGAATGCCGCTTACACAGGCCGTCATTATCGAACTGGCTTCGATGCCCTGGTCACCAGCGAACGGCCTGATTCTGATTTCAGCAACACGGTAAATAGTGGATATACGCTAATCAATTTCTATGCAGAAAAAAAACTCACGCCAAGCTGGTGGTTAAGGGGCCGCATAGAAAACCTATTCGATCAAAACTACACCCTGGCGGACCAATTTAACACCCGGGGCCGCGCCGCGTTTATTGAAATTCAGTACAAACAGACCAAAGACGGCTAATGATCGTCCGTTTCTTATTATTGTCGGTAGTCTCCCATGGCCTCGCCTTGGCGTGGGCCATGGGCCAACCCCCACCAGAGATGCTGCGGCTTGCGGCACCCCCTCTTAGTGTAACGATATACGCCCAACATACAGCGAGCTCAAAAAATGCTCACTATCAGGGTAACGCAACCCAAAAGCGGTCCACGGTCCCTGTAAAATCATTATCGGCTGCCACTGGAGGCCAAACACACGCAAAAAATAATGATGACAAAGAGGTTGGTCGCCATATCAATAATGAGACCAACAAAAAACGTAGGGTGCAATACCATAATCAACTCATTGCCCTGGTTCGGCTTGCCCTTGGCCGCTATTTCACCTACCCCCCCCTGGCCCGCAAGTACGGCTGGGAAGGTGAAGTCCACCTCAATGCCCGTCTAGGCGCCGATGGGCAACTACATAACATCCGGGTGTCACGTTCATCCGGTTACGCGATACTGGATGATGACGCCGTATATACTCTGCAACAGATTGGTACAGTCCCCCATATCCCTCCAACCTCGCAGTGGCTGGGGAAACAGGATTATGACTTTGAACTACCGGTCATCTATCGGCTGACCCAAGGCTCTTGAACGTGTTAAGGGCACTTAATGGATCGTCCCTTCTCCCCCAGGGAGAAGGCTAGAATGAGGGATATTAAAATCATTGTGTTAGTCTTTTTTTAGCACATCTTTTTAAGTCACTAAAGTAACACGCACATGGGACAACGCCTAACCAAGATATACACCCGCACCGGCGACCGGGGTGATACCGGACTGGGGGATGGCCAACGTGTGGCCAAAGACGATGCCCGGATCGAGGCCCTGGGCGCAGTGGATGAACTCAATAGTCTCATCGGTCTGGTGCTATCGGAAACCGATGATGCATCCATTAAAAAAATACTGACGGATATTCAGCATCAATTATTTGAACTCGGCGGCGAGTTGAGCCTGCCGGGCAAGACCTTGCTCCAGGAAAGCTGGGTGGAGACCCTGGAACACCGGCTCGATGAACTCAATCAACCCTTGGGTTCCCTCAAAGATTTTATTCTGCCGGGAGGGCACCGTGCCGCCGCGCTCTGCCACCTGGCCCGCTCGGTGTGTCGCCGCGCCGAACGTCGCCTATATACCCTGTCCCGGTCTTCAGAGATCACCACCGTCAGCCTAAGTTATCTGAATCGGCTATCCGATCTTCTTTTTGTTATCGCCCGGTCACTGAATCAGAAACACGGTTATGCTGATGTGCTTTGGAAACACGACCCTTCTACTGATTGAACTACTTGGAAGCATCATGAATGTTAACCACAGAGGACACGGAGATCACAGGGCTAATAAACCTGGCTCTTTTCCTCTGTGTCCCCTGTGGTGCAAAATGCTGTTCTGGATGCCCCGACTTTCAATTGGGCGGGCAGGCAGACCAACATTAAATGCGTTGCATTAGTCCTGCCGGGCGCGGTCCACCAGTTCACAAATCTTTTCCACGCCGGCGACAATGCGCGGCGTGGGACGCACGATCAAATCTGCGGGGACGCCATAAAGACGCCCGTGTTTTATTGCGGTCATTGTGCCGTAGGTCCGCCAACCCTTCATTATGCTTGCCAGATCGGTCAGGCGGTCGCTCACCAGTATAAGCTGCGGATCACGCTGAATCACGTCCTCTACACCCACCACGGGTGCAAGCATGGTCAGATCGGCAAACAAGTTAATACCGCCGCACACATCCAATAAATCCCCAAAGAGGTGAAGCCCGCCCAGGGTCATCAGTGGCCGACTTTCGATCTGGAAAAAAACTCTTACCGGAGACCGCGATTGAAAATTTTTGCGCAACCTGTCCAAGGATGCCTCAAAATCCTGCCGCACCTGCTGGGCCTGGGCCCTGGATTCTAACAGTCGACCCAGCTGAGTCAGTGTGCGTCCAATATCCTGGAGGCTCCTGAGTTCGCTGACATACACCGGGATCCCCAATGACTCTAAGCGCTCAATGTCAGCATTTCGATTACCGCTACCCCAAGCCACCGCCACATCGGCCTTGAGTGCAAGCACCTGCTCAATATCCACATGTCCGGCATCGGTCACCACCGGCAGTTTTGTGGCGGCGATGGGGTAATCGCTGTAGGCCGAGACCGCAACCAATTTAGCCCCCGCACCTATGGCATAGATCAGCTCCGTGGCATGCGGCGCCAGACTCACCACCCTTTGGGGGGGATGATCAAAATGCAGGCGATGGCCGCGATCATCGACAACCTCCAAGGCCCACGCCGGCAGGCTGAGCGCCCACAACAACGTCAACAGCCAGACAAACCGAACACCGATAAGATCCCTAAAAATCAAGCTCTTCAGAATAATTTGTGAGTAGATCTGAAGCCTAGCCCCCTCTCCCTCCGGGAGAGGGTTGGGGTGAGGGGGCCTCACAAACCCTCCTGTGGAGGTAAAGATCATTCCGCTCATCAAGCCAATCCGTCGCGAAACCGCTGCCACTGAAAATAGGGTCCAGGGTCAGTCTTACGACCGGGGGCGACATCCGCATGTCCAGTAATACGGCCCGGTCCGAGTACGGGAAATCGCATCATCAACGCTCGAGTCAATATCAACAGGTTGTCATATTGAGCATCGGCGAAGGCGGTATCATCACTGCCCTCAAGCTCCACACCAATGGAAAAGTCATTTACCCGGTTGCGTCCCTGAAAACTGGATTCCCCAGCATGCCAAGCACGCCGCTGCACCGGCACAAACTGAAGGAGTTCACCGTCTCGGCGAATCAAAAAATGGGCCGATACCCGTAACTGATAAATACCGGCGTAATAGGGGTGGGCATTGGGGTCAAGACGGTTGCAGAATAGGGCCTCAATATCTTCGCCACCGAATTCTCCTGGGGGCAGACTTATGGCATGGATCACCAACAGATCCACCTCCACCCCTTGGGGACGATCATCCGCATTGGGGGACTTGACAAACCTTACCGCCTCCACGAGGCCGGTCTTAACATCAATTGTAAAATTCTCTTTAGGCATCATTGGGATGATACCCTCGCAAAGACGTCAAGAGAAAGAGGAGGCCCGAATCATACCCTGGCCCCGGCCTGTCTTAGCTGCTATATAGATAAAGATATACCCGTTATTCAGCTTGGAGCCGACATGACGCAATCCAGGGTCACACTACAACCCATGACACCCGAGGCAGAACAAGCCGCTGGGGCACGATCCATCCCCATCAATCACCTTCCATTCCGAATAGGACGCGAAGCCCGGCTAGGGATACATAAGGGTAACCTGGAAATAATGGAAAGGCGTAAACTTGATCATTCTCCCAACAATGACATCTATCTCGTTGACAGCGGCAAACCACTAAACATATCCCGTGAGCATTTTCTCATCGACCAAGACGGCAATGGCGGTTACAAACTGGTCGACCGTGGCAGTGCTTGTGGCACACAAGTAGGAAATGACTCGGTGGGGGGCAGAGATCAAGGTGGCGCCTGCCCCCTCTTACCCGGCACCGTAATCATCGTAGGGATACCCAACTCGCCCTATATTTACAAATTCACAATAGAGGAATAAATATACCAAAAAATCAATACATCCCCACCAGTACTGGTGTTTCTTATGGTGGATGCAGTAGAATGTGCGTAATGACACACGGGGAAGCTTCGGATTATGCTGCCACTGTATCGCTCAATGCTCAAGACTACCACCACCTTATCGCTGCTGGCTGCATTACTACTAAGTGCCTGCGCGAGCACTAACGTTACCGTCACCGACACCAAAAAATCTTATCCGCGCACCGAGTCGGTTCAAATACTAAACACCCCGCCAGCCCGTCAATACGAAGCCCTTGCCAAGCTCGAAGCAACGGGGTCTGCCCTGCCCACATTACCCAACGACAAGACCGGGGTACTCAAGAAATTGGGTAACAAAGCTAAATCCATCGGCGCCGATGCCGTAATTGTCACCAACGAAACCACCACGGTGGCCAAACGGGGGGTGATCTATGCCATCCAGGGTACGGCAATCAAATATTTGGATAATATTCACACCGTCACCGCTGCGGCTACCACCGGTCTGGTGACTTCAGACCCGGTGAAGGTCGAAGTCATGGCGCCAACATCATCGGCTCCAAGGCCAGCCGCCAGGGCCAACTGGTTACAGTCACAGAACCCCGATCATTACACCATCCAGTTACTGGCGAGCCGCAAGCAAGGCGCCATACAACAATACATTGAAGAACACAGCCTGGGAGGACAAGTCGGTCACTTCAAAAGTCTGCGCGGTGGACAAATATGGTTCACCTTAGTCTATGGCGCGTTCGCCACTAAGGCCAGCGCCCGTCAGGCTATTGGCTCACTGCCGCCGTCACTACGCCGGACATCACCATGGGTGCGTCGTATGGGCGACGTCCAAACCCTTGCCGGTGTGCGCGCACACTAGCAATATGTCGAATAAATTCGACCCTACAAAATTCGACCGGCTATATTATGGCCTTTGTTGTCTTCTGTAGCCTCCACCCGGAGCACTTCAATACGCACCTCCAATGGCGCTACTGTTGCACGGTCTGAGGCGATCTTAATCATTAGCTCTGCCCCTACCGCCACGACCTGATCGGTGCTAAATAAGACACCCTGACCGCTAAGATTTTTGCATATACCGATATACGTTTCTGACGATCCTGCATGACTAAATTCCAAAGTGCAGTCCATTGACATACGGAAGTAATTACGCTTGTTTTCTATTTCAGTCCGATTTAACACGTTAACTGACCCTCATGTCTTGGTTACCCAGGCGAATATCACATTAATAAGCTATAATTCTCGGGTATATAGTATGTATGTTCAAGCCCAGAACGTAGCCGGGAGGGCTGCCCAATATAATTTAATGTGAATAAATTCGCACCTGCATTATTTTGTAGGGCCGGATTCACCCGCCACAGTAACCAATGGAATCAAAAGATTTATGAACTATAGCCTCATATCTTGCCTACCCAGCCCATATGGGGATCTATTCGCCCAGCAATCATCCCTTTGCTAACACCCTAATGAATTGCCCCAGCTGTAGCAAAGAAAACCCGGATGGCGCGCTGTTTTGCGTACATTGCAACGCCGCCCTGGACCTTGCAGACAATGCACCCTTGCTTGATGCAACACCTGAAGAACCCGACAATTTGGCCGTAGAAGGCATCAACATTGATGCGGGTAACTCCGGCAGCCGACTCGGCATCGTAACCAACATGGTCCGCGGATTAGTCGCCGGTAGTCTGTGGGGTTGGCTAGCCGCCACCCTTATGCTCATTATCATCACCAGTATCAGCGTGCTGTTATGGCAGGCCTACTCTGACAAGGGCCTGTTGATTACAGAGATTGAGTTACAAAAAGCAGAGATCGCAAAACTGAACAAGAGGAAAAAATCTGGTTCCAAGCAAATAGAAGATCTCAAAGCTCAATTTAAAATTGAGGCCGAAGAAATCCGCCTCAAAGTCGCGCTGGAGACCGGGGACAAGTTAAAGGCAGAACACCAGACAGAACTCAAAAATTTACGCGACCAAATCAGCACTCTGGAGGCTCAATCCCCATCAGGTCCTGGCAACGGCGCATCAAAGGAGGACTACGCCCGCCTGACAGAGAAAACCCGAAAGTTGGCAAAACGACACACCGAGGCCACTCAGGAGATTGCCCGCCTCAAGATCCAACTCTTAGCTTATACGGGTAAGCCAAAAGAAAAAACCCAAAAAGGCGCCAGCACGAAAACCCTGGCAAAGGGGAAAACCGCAACAAAGAAAAAGACCCCTAAAAAAACTTCAACTACGCTCATCTTTGACCAGGAGAAGGTGCTACTGGGGCATCGCGATTGGGTCTACTCCGTAAGTTTTTCCCCTGATGGCAAATTGGTGGCCTCGGGTAGCAAAGACCGCACTGTCAGAATTTGGGACGTCAAAAAAGGTGTATTGCTGCATACCCTGACCGGCCACCAAAATTGGGTGCCGGGCATCGCCTTCTCTCCCAACGGCAAGCGCATCGCTTCCGCCAGTTGGGATAAAACCATCAAACTGTGGGACACCCAAAGCGGCGCTCAGATTCGAACTTTTATTGGACACAAAAACTGGGTACGTGCGGTAGCCTTCTCTCCCAACGGAAAACTCCTGGCCTCCGGCAGTACGGACAAGACCATTAAACTGTGGGACCCCGAAACCGGAAGGTTGCTTCGGACTCTGACCGGACATCAACAGCGCGTACGTACCCTGGTCTTCTCCATAGACAGCAAACGGCTGTATTCTGGAAGCTGGGATCAAACTATCCGGGTATGGGATAGTCATACCGGGGCCTTGATCAATACCTTAAAGGGCCACACCGACTCTATCAATAGTATTACTATCTCCAAAGACGGCAAAACCCTCGCCAGCGCCAGCGCAGATGAAACCATCCGCCTTTGGGATGCCCAAACCGGCAAACACATTAAAACCATTTTTGGCCATCAACAAGCCGTCCATACTGTTTCCTTTTCTCCCGACGGGCGCTGGTTGGCATCGGGAAGCTCTGACAAAACCATCCGGGTATGGGATACCAAAAGCGGCAAGCAACTCGGACTCTTGTTAGGTCACCAAGACTGGGTTCCTTCGGTAGCCTTTTCACCGGATGGCCACCGAATCGTATCCGGCGGTACCGACAACGCCATTATCATCTGGAAACACAAGGGCTAAGCCCCTCGTTACATTTAAGGTTCAAATATCGTGAATGGGCAGAAGTTTCAAGGCACAATAACTAACCCCACTGCAAACGGACGAGGTATTAATCAAAAAAATAGTCTAAGGAAGCTCTGATTAATTCGTCATTCCGGCCGCAGCGAAGCGGAGAGCCGGAATCCAGAGCTTCAAAATCAATAGGTTACTGGATTCCCGCCTTCGCGGGAATGACGGAACTGGAATTAATCAGAGTTTCCCTAGGCCGTCAAGACGCCAGAATGTTGGCAAGAATATTTTCTGGCGTGCCTAGCGCCTTGACGATCCAATATTAATCACAGCTGTGGGTTGCCATTGGCTCAATGGAACCTATACTTCCAACTTGAACCGCAATATCAGGAGCATCATTTCATACAGGGACCACCTAAAGTCGCTGCAAGACCTAAGTTCGTTCACCAAACACAAACGTGCATGACACGTCTTCCCGCAGAAGTGGTTTGGGGCAAGGGGTAGTATCAGCAGCCTTCGTGTGTTAATTCAAAAATCCTGTTTTTCGAGACTTACACTATGGCTTTACTCACCACTTTACCTCCCTTTAAGGACACCGACCCAGAGCTCATGCGATCTTTGGTCCCCTTCGCATCACTTCACAGCAGCTTCTTTGAACAATCCCTAAACCATATCTCAGTACAAGATGTAGTGCCACACTGGACACTTTATGAAGCAGGCGATACAAACCGCCAATCCTTGTTCCTTCTGGACGGCGCGGTCAAACTCAGCAACAAGAGAAAATCCTGGTTGATTACAGCCCACAGTAGCAGCGCACGGCATGCTCTTGCCACAATCAAGCCTTTCCCCTGTAGCGCAGAGACCGTATCCCAATCTCGCATCGCCTACATCCATAATGAGACCCTGGAAGAATTTCTGACGTGGGACCAAACTATCTATAGCGCCAAAGACTACAGCTTTGAATCACGTAATTTAGAAAACTACGACTCACGTTGGATCGCGCGTATGCTGCGCTCAAGCACATTTCTCCATCTTCCTACCGCCCATATCGGTGAGATGCTAATGCGCCTGCAGGGTATCACCGTTCACGACGGGCAGGTCATTGTTAAACAAGGCACGCTTGGCGACTACTACTACATCATAAGATCCGGGCGCTGCCAGGTGAGCCAGTACAACGAAGAAACTGCAGAAGAGGAATTTATGGCCATGCTCAGGGAAGGAGATAGCTTTGGAGAAGAGGCCCTACTAACCGACACACCACGCAATGCCACAGTAAAGATGGTCACCGGTGGGGTGTTGATGCGCCTTCGCCGAGAGGATTTTGAGGACCTGTTAAAAAAGCCACTGCTTAAATACATCTCCGTCGCCCAGGCCCAGGCCATGACTTGGCAAGGGGCCCAGGTCATTGATGTACGGCTGGAAAGTGAATACCGCTGTACCACCATCAAGGGCAGCATCAACCTTCCCCTGGTGAATCTACGCCGAGTCGCCAGCGCGTTGGATAAGGGCAAAAAATATATCGTCTTTTGCAACACCGGAGCCCGCAGTGCCGCTGCGGCCTATTTGCTCATTGAAAGGGGGTTGGATGCCTATATCCTGAAGAACGGTCTTAGCGGGTTACATGACCGACTCGACGCCAGCGCATCAAGAATAAAGCAAAAGTAAAAGTGGTGCCGGAAAGAGGAGTCGAACCCCCGACCTTCGCATTACGAATGCGCTGCTCTACCAACTGAGCTATTCCGGCATTTACAAAAGTTTCTGCACGCCTTCCCTAGCGATTCACAACACTGAAAAATGGGGTTAAAACCGAAGGCATTTAACCTATCGAAAAATACACCTCGTCATTCCGAGTGCAGCGAGGAATCTCAACCTGCTTAACGAAGGTAATACACTAAGCAGGTTAAGATCCTTCGACGCTTTGCGCCTCAGGATGGCAACTATCGAATATAGCGATGGTGTTTTCATATCCATACACGACTTAGACTTAGCGTATAACCACTGAAATAACAGCATATTAATGCGCTTTCCTGATTATAAACCGGGACAGTAGTGGCCTTGACCTCATTGTTCTTACGCACTATCGCGGAGACGCACGACCACATCCACCCCCGCCATCTCTTTACCTTTCGGTAAAGGGGGCAGACCAACGATCTTGACATCGGCACCGTCGATATCGACTAATTTACCGGCGTCGGCATCGTAGAAATGATGATGAGGGGCCGTATTGGGATCATAGAAGGTCTTGTTTGGATCGGCGATAACTTCCCGAATCAATCCCTTCTCCACAAACAGCCCCAAGGTGTTATAGACCGTGGCCTTGGACACCCGTGGACGCCCGGTCCCGGTGTTTACACTATCAAATACATCTTCTGCAGATAGGTGTTCACAACCCGACAGCACCGCAAAACCAATGTCCACCCGTTGCGCCGTAGGAGTAATGCCGTGTTCACGCAAAAACCTGGCGCATCGATCTTTGGACTTGATTTTCAAAGACTTCTTCATCGCGCCAGTATAATCATGGGTCCCTTGCAAGTCTATGTGGCCCAAGTCTGCACACCGACTTCTGCTTGCGCCATCTCAACACTGTAGGGCCGGGGGCTAACTGCGGTTGTCGATCCAGAATAAGGTCCACCACCAAACGTGCCGAGGCCGGACCCAATACAAAACCGTTACGAAAATGACCGGCACAGATGTAAAGCCCCTCTATCTCTGCGTGATTACCTCTGGTTCCCGCGCTCCCGCGCACCTCTGGTTCCCGCGCTCCCGCGTGGGAACCCATAGCCTGTCTCCTATCCGAGCATACATACGCATTCCCACGCGGGAGCGTGGGAACGAGGTGATTTTTCTGGCGTTTTGGCGTCTGGCGTCTTGGCGGTTCAAAATTAATCACAGCAAACTGTGGGGACACAAACCTCAGAAATAATAAGACCAAAAAGGGTTTCCCGATGAAGTTAAAATGGGGCAAAACCGGCTGATTTTGGCGCCTTCCAACCAACGGTATAAAAAGACCGATCAACGGTCACATAAACGGTGGTCACTCTCAACCCGAGGTTTTGCAACAAGTGCCTGTTTCGCTAGACTATTTGTATAGAGACGAGAAACTACTGTGTATTCAAAGGTTATTGTGTCAATGAAATTACTGGACGTGACAGGAATCCCCAAAAAAGGCCGTAACGCCACGTACCCACACCTACCGTTCATCGGCTATAAACTACCACTATTCGTCTTGAACCTACCTTTCGTCTGTCCGTTTATCGGTAGAATAATAACGCCTATCCGGGCCATGCACAAAAGCCCCATGAGAGCGATTTCAAGGCTGAATATTGCCAACCAAAAGGGATTCACACTGATAGACACTGTAATCGCCATGGCCATTGTCGCCATACTCGTCATGGTGGCGGCGCCAAGCTGGACTCAATTTGTACGCAATAGCCGAATGACCGGCGCAACCAATGACTTCATCGGCGCTATCAATCTAGCCCGTGTCGAGACCATTAAGCGCGGGGCCCGCGTCATGCTGTGCCGCAGCAACACCTCCACTGCAGCGGCGCCGGCATCGCCGGCATGTGGCGGGACCGCCAACACCTGGTCTGAAGGATGGCTGGTCTATGCCATCACCAATGGAGACCCCAAACGGGTCTATGCATCCGCCAACGATATATTATTGGACATAGGCCCCGCACTCACCGATACCAAAATAATGTCGACCTCCGCCGACGGAAACGCATGGCTCGCATTCAACACCGACGGCTCCCTGGACGAAAATGCGAATGTCACCTATGAAATATGTGGAGCCAATGGGGCCGCCGTGGGGCGCGAGGTCACCATCACACTGGTGGGACGTCCAAACATAAGTAACAGCAACGTAAACTGCCCATGATCAGCAATTCTAATTATGGCGTCATCCTCGGGCTTGACCCGGGGATCCAGAGAACTAAACGCATGCAACCTGCTGTTTTCTGGATTCCCGCCTTCGCGGGAA
>VAOU01064025.1_pt1 | contig 22650 bp, 17 predicted proteins | sample 3393871 | NCBI WGS metagenome assembly VAOU01 (sample SAMN08290440, study PRJNA428436) | hydrothermal vent metagenome | isolation source: Deep-sea hydrothermal vent chimney | place: Atlantic Ocean: South-mid Altantic Ridge | depth 1820 m m
AGGCCTCACAAAGTGGTGTGTGAAAAGTATTTCTATGTTTTGCTCCAAAAACCAATATAGCATCAATAAGTTACGAATACATAAGTCCCGTCATTACCCACGAATTTTTCTGACGAGGCAAAAAATATTACGAGAGTTTCCATCTACTGCTATATCTGTGTCTGATTTCATCTTTCATTCGTAGGAACTTCAACGCTTAAGGACACACCCTCGCGGCAGGGTGCCGCTCCTGCAGGATGTAAACATACAAGGGGCACTGAGGGTCCCCTCCGGGAGAGGGGATTAAATAGGGTGCAAATCTAGGGAATCTCTGATTGTCGTCATTCTGACCCCCGGCCTGCGCCGGGGCAGACTGCGCGAAGTGGAGAGCCGAAATCCAGGGTAACAAAATCAATGTATTACTGGATTCCCGCTTTCGCGGGAATGACGAAACCGGAATTAATCAGAGGTTCCTTATATATGGCTTTTATGTATGTTATGTCCAATATTTGTAAGCTTTTTTGTTGGCCAGGAGCACTAAATTTTGATATGTTGTATATAATCATCCTTTATACTTTATAAGTGGATTTTATCAACATGTCCAGAGTTAATAAAATCACTAAAACTCCTCCCGCCGCAGTCGAAGAGGCTCTCTTGCAGCTTGGCAGGAATATTCGTACGGCCCGCCTACGCCGGGGGATGCGCCTTGAGGATTTGGCTGAGCGCGTTGGCGCTTCGCGCTATGTTATGTCCGACATTGAAAAAGGTAAACCGACAACGGCTATTGCTTCATATCTGGGCGCGCTCTGGGCATTGGGGGTAATGGATGGGCTAGAAGGTGTTGCCGACCCCGATAAAGATATGGAGGGCAAAACCCTGGAAAAAGCCCGCGCCCCCAAGACAGCAGCCAAACGCAGAAAGGCATTAGATAATGACTTCTGAGCGTGAATGCTACGTCTACATCGTTCTCCCAGGCGAAACCGACTTTGTTACCGCTGGCCGGTTCCGTGTATCAAAAACAAGGGACGGGGAGCCTATAGGAGAATTTGTTTACGGTAACCGCTATCTTGAACGCCAGGATGCGGTCGAGTTCGATCCCATTGAATTGAGACTCACCCCCCGACATTACGAAACGGCACGTATGGGAGGCTTTTTCGGGGCTATCAGAGATTCCATGCCCGATTATTGGGGAAGACGTGTAATAGTGCGCAATGCTGGAAAACCTATTCTTGATGATTTTTGCTACCTGATACATGGGCCGGATGATCGCGCCGGTGCCCTCGGGTTTGGCTTGAATGTTGAGCCCCCTGCACCGCGCATAAATTTTAACCGAGGTCTTGATCTCGAAAAACTCCAGCAGATAGCCGAAGCTATCGGCAATGATGAAATCGAAACTTTTGCAAATCACGCCGATGCCCGACAAGTACAAGAGCTTCTGTTAGAGGGTACGTCCATGGGTGGCGCCCGCCCCAAAGCAGTCGTCGAAGATGATAACAACCTTTGGATCGCCAAATTTACCAGTCCTGGCGATAAGTGGAATTACCCACGCGTGGAATACGCATTTTTACAGCTTGCCAATGCATGCGGCCTAGATGTCGCCGATAGTCGAATCACCACAGTCGCTGAAAAAGATGTTTTACTGGTTCGGCGTTTTGATCGTGAGGGAACGGCTCAGGGCTATCGCCGCCACCGCATGGTCAGTGCGCTGACTCTATTAAGGTCTGAAGAAAACCCCGCAACAAAAGCCGAATGGTCCTATCTTTTACTTGCTGATGAAATCCGCCGGGCTAGCGAATGTCCTGAGGCAGATTTACGTGAACTATTCAGACGTATGTGTTTTAACGCTGTGGTATCCAATTTAGACGACCACCCCAGAAATCACGCCATCCTGGCCAAGGACAAAGGGTGGCGGTTAAGTCCTGCTTATGATCTAACCCCGACCCCAGGCATTGCTGTGGAGGAAAGGTATCTGGCCATGACTTGTGGCACTTTTGGCAGATCGGCAAGAAAAGCTAATCTTTTAACCGGATGCGGTCGTTTCCTGTTGTCAGATACAGAGGCAGAAATCATCATAGATAACATGGTTAAAACCGTGCGCGGCCAATGGGAAACAACTCTACGCCATGCTGGCGTTAGCAACAAGGACTGCATTGCGATCGAAAGCGCGTGTATTTATGACGGCTTCTTTTATGAACTAATTGCATGAATCGCCCCGTGTAGAAGGGTGGGCATTCATGCCCACACAGCTATATGTGCAATAATCTTATCGGGATGCCTGGCCACTGCGCGGTGGACACATGTGCTCACCCTACATACTGAGCAACAGTAATGATAAAGAGCCCTCTTGTATGTTTACATCCTTGTATGTTTACATTCTGTAGGAGCGGCATCTTGCCGCGAAGGGGCATGCCCACAATGTGAATCGCACCTGCAAGGCACTCCTGCGGTGCGTTTCGCGCCTGGGTCGCTACGGCGGTCCTACCTATCGCAACATTAGCACCTCCATGTGCGTCAAGGCCTCCTACGGTGATAACGAGCCTCCTTTTCTCTGGTTCCCACGCTCCCGCGTGGGAACCCATAGCCCTGCCCTACCGAGCCAAACATGTACGTTCCCACGCGGGAGCGTGGGAACGAGGTGCAGGGAACGTGGGAACGTGGTCATTATGCCCCTTACTAATAAGGTGTTCGGGAGAATTCATGTCACTGCACAAACGCCAATACTCGTGTTTACAGGTAATATCGCCCCTATATGAGGCCAAATTCCCTCAAGTTCACCGTCTTTTCTCCGATAACTATCTGTAAGAGATCACCACAGAACCCACTCACATTATGAACAAAAAGCGGATTATCGGTTGGATTTATGCCCTGGTAGGCAGCCTTAGCCTTACCGGGGCCATATTATTGCTCATCCCCCGGCTGCCTGCCTTGTGGGTATTCCTGTCAGCCACCGTCATTGGGCTCATTATTGAAGCAGGGCGTCGCGTTCTGTCCTCAGGACAAAGTGAAGGGGATACACTCGCAGATAACGTGGACGCCGCCCTAGGCAGGGATCTCACGCTAGACCCGGCCCACTACAAATTTTCCCCCCTCCTGCACCTGGTCAACTCACTCAACCGTTACGGCCACAGTATCAACCAACTCATGGGGAAAACTGCCAATCAATCTAACGGTATCGTCCTGGTCAGTCGTTTTCTCACAGAGTCTTCACAACGGATCATCGAACACGCCGAGACCCAGGCTGCTGAAGCCACTTCCTTGGCCACCGCCGCAGAACAGATGACCGCCACCATACGGAGCGTGGCCCGGCATGCCAGCCAAACCTCGGACACCGCTTCTCGAATTAATGATGCTGGCAATCAAGGTGCAGAAAACATGCAGGCCGTAAGCCAGGGAGTCGATGCTGTTTCAAGCCTTTTTGCCGAAGTACAGAATGTTATGGGTCGACTACGCCAGGCCTCGGATGAAATCGGCAAGGTTGTGGATGTCATTACCGGCATTGCAGAACAAACGAACTTGTTGGCCCTCAATGCAGCCATTGAGGCCGCCCGTGCCGGTGAACAAGGCCGGGGCTTTGCGGTGGTAGCGGATGAGGTGCGCAGTCTAGCCGAGAAAACCAAATCTTCTACCTTGGAGATATCAAGCTCTATCGTACGCTATCAACAACTTACCGAAGAAGTCAGTGGCGCCATGCACCAGGCCGAAGATAAGCTGGGCTCCAATGTGGAGCAATCCAAAACGGCGATGCAAGCATTTCAATTAGTGGCGCAAGAAACTGAAAAAGTAAATGATATGATTCACCAGATTGCCGCTGCCACTGAGCAGCAGGCGACGACTGTAGAGATGATGGCCAAAAATGTGGAACGGGTCGCCACCCTATCCCAAGAGACTTTAACCAGCGTCAAGGTCGCCCATCATGCCAGTGCCGATTTGACTCAATACGCAAAAGACACAGAGACTCGGGTGGAACGTTTTAACCTGGTCTATTTCGGTCTCGTTCCCCTGGAACAGGCTATCAGCATGAACAAGAAATTTGCCCCCTTGTGCCATTACATCAGTGAACTGATGGGCATTGATCTCTATATACGCCTTGGACATGACTATAACGATGCGGTCAACGACATTGGGACCGGTCGTGCCCTGATTTCCTACCAGACCCCCAGCACCTATATCGATGCCCATCGTCAATTTGGTGTCGAACCGCTAGTGGTGCCCTTGCAAAAGGGGCAACCCACCTACCAGTCGGCTATCGTCACGAGATCTGATTCTGGTATCAACAAATTAGATGATATCAAAGGACGCAAATTCGCGTTTGGAGACGAAAAATCCACCGGCAGCAAGGCCATGCCCGAATCGATGTTACGGGGCGCCGGGGTCGGCCTTGGAGATCTCACCCACTACGGTTTTCTGGGCAGTCACGATAATGTGGCCACTGCGGTGCTGCAAAGGGAATTCGCAGCCGGGGGGCTGATGCTTTCGGTTGCCCAGAAATACCAAGACAAGGGCCTTAAGATACTGGCCACTTCAGACCCGATACCCCAGTTCCCTATCTGTGCCGCAGCCTCCATGTCACCAGCGGATAAAAAGAAGCTGACCGAAGCACTCGTTAATCTCAAAGATCCCGGCATCCTGAACGCCATGGGCAGCGATATAACTGGCTTTGCCCCCAGTCAAGATAAGGACTATGACGGGGTGCGAAAAATGCTAGAAAAACTACGCCAATAAACCACCCCGGCGCAAATAACAGGTGCGAATTTATTCGCACAACGGTGATCATGTTTACGCGCATCGTGCAAATTACGTGGCAAACCACGGAGACTAACACCCTCAGTGATTAAAGAATCGGGCCGAGATGAAGCCCTCCCAAGCGCCGCTCTATCTGATGCCGGTAATACAACACCCCGGCGCCAAAGCCAATGGCGCCACTCAATATCAGGATAACGAACCAATAGGCTAGTGGAAGAAGAAAACTGCCTTTCGGTTCCACAGGCTCCGCAGAACCTAAGTCAATGGCCACGACTTGAAGGCTCGTGGCCTGCCCCAAAGCCTCCTCTGTCCTGGCTAATTCCTCACCAAGCTGGGCCAGTTTATTTTTACCTTCTTCTAATCTCACTTTGGCAGACGGTACAAGCTTTAAATATTTGCCAAACACCCAACCCAATTTATTATTCATGGTGCGTACTTTTATATAACCGTCTTGCTTCTCCAGAACTTCCAATTTGTCTCCGGACACCACCACCCCTATGGGTTGAGATGCCTGGTCGGGCTGGGGACGCAAATTAATCCGCATATAGTCATCTATATAGGCGGTTTGGGCGTAACCGGTGATGGGCAAGGCCGCTAGCAAAAATAACATGTTGATGATTTGTCCCATGGACGAGTCCTCTATCTAGGGGGTGTCTCTCCGCACTCTCCATCCTGGATCATGAACATCCTGATCAATGATCGGAGCGAAAGCCAATTTTACGTGCTAACCGTCAAACTATTGGCACACGGATGGCCACGCTACAGGGCAACGGAGCTCCTTTAAGCATAGGCGGCTATCTACAGGTGTACAGCAATTTCGATGCCATTATAGTTGGCATACATAAATAACCCTGCCACAAGCGGGCAGGGTATTAATCGAAAGAGTGGTCTGAACCGCCAAGAGCGCTAAAGAAATATTGATAAACCCAAACATTGCAAAAAACCATCGGGGCGACATTAACGCACAGAAAACATATCTTTCTGACGTCCTTGGCGTCTTGGCGGTTCAATACTAAAAATCCACACGGGGCGATTTATACAATTAAGGGCACTTCTATTAATTGGCAATCCCTTCCACCCCACAGGGGGGTACCGAGGTCCCTCCGGGAGAAGGTTAGAGCCTGCCCCGGACTCGATCCGGGGATGAGGGGATATTAAAATCAATGACTTATCCTTGTTTTATTCCCTCACCCTCGCCCTCTCCCGGAGGGAGAGGGGATTAATAGAAGTGCCCTTAAGTTGGGTCTATTGTCGTAACTGCTCCGGGGATAGACCTCCAGAGGCAGGTGCAGCATGGTCCAGATGCAGGGCCAGAGGACCAGTGGGCCAGCCACCACGCCGCTTTAAGATGTGTACGGCGGTATGTTCGCTGGCCGGTTCTATTAGTAAACGCAGGGCCGCCGGTGAGGCCTGGTCGGCTGCGCCATGAGGACGAAAAATCAAACCCAATGAGCCTCCCGCCTCCGCCGCCAGTTGCAATCGGCGCAACCGCTTGGGGTCAATCTTCTCTGGCAGCCAAGCCATTACCGCTCCCGAGGTGCCGGAGCGTAAGGCCTGTTCCGCCGCCCAGAGAACATCATGTTGTTGTTGGGCATGAACCAACATCACCCGGGACAGATCGACCCCTGCCGCCTCCAGGGCAGGGGCATAGGGTATATAAGGTGGCGCAATCCAGGCCAACCAGCGGTCCCCATCACTGAGCCGGGCCAAAGCCGGTGTCACCAGACGCAGAGCGCCTACGCCCTCGTGGATGGTGAGGATTTCGGTCAGCGCCCCCAGCGGCCACCCCCCTTCGGGGAGAAGCGGGTCCAGGGCGGTGAAACCGCTGGGAATGCTGTTCGGTTGCGGGGCAGTCGGCGCCCCGCCACGCCAAACATCGGCGCGTTGGGATACATGGTTCAGGTTCATTGCAATCTACCGTTACGCAGAACACCCACGACCAGCCCTTCGATCACCAAGGACTGATTTCGCAGATCTATTTCAATGGGTTCGAAATCGGGATTTTCAGCGATAAGCTGCACCCGGTTGCCGCGGCGACGAAAGCGTTTTACTGTCACTTCGTTACCCAAACGGGCAACGACAATCTGTTTGCTTCTGACCTCGCTGGTGGCATGCACCGCCAACAGGTCACCGTTCAAAATCCCCACATCGCGCATACTCATGCCTCTGACCCGCAATAAGTAATCGGCGCGGGGATGAAACAGGTTGGGATCAAGTTGATAACGATCTTCCACATGTTCTTCCGCCAAAATCGGGCTGCCGGCTGCCACCCGGCCGATCACCGCCAAACCGCTTTCTGCATCTGTAAGACGAATACCTCGGGAGGTGCCCGGGGTCATCTCAATGGCGCCCTTACGGGCCAGGGCGCGCAGATGTTCCTCCGCAGCATTGGCGGAGCGAAAACCCAGGGCATCGGCAATCTCTGCCCGAGTGGGCGGCATGCCGTAGTCCTCTATAAACTCTCGAATCATCTCCAGGATCTCGGCCTGGCGTTCTGTTAGTGGCTTCATGCTGTCTCCATACTGTACAGATAAACAGGTGCTGTGATTATATACAGGTTCTTAGAAATGGCAAGTCCTGGTTCAGCCGGGCATCCAAAGCTGAATAATAAATATTTAATTGAATATTAATTATTCAGGGTGTAGAGTGTGCCCCATGGAAAACACTGCCATCCGTATTGGCGACACCCGTTGCCAGATTGTGGCGGCGGCTGAAGCGAGATTTCGCACTTACGGCTTCACCAAGACCACCATGGCGGAGATCGCCGAAGACGTCGGCATGTCGGCAGCCAACCTGTACCGCTACTTTGAGAACAAACAGGACATCGCTGCGGTTTGTGCCAATCGTTGCATGTCAGAACAAATCGATGTGCTGCGCGATGTCACCCAGCAACCCGGACTGGCTGCCGGTGAACGACTGGTATCCTTTGTCTTGGCCATGCTGCGCTATACCCATGAACAGGCCTCAGAGCACCCTAAGATAGACGAATTGGTACAGATCATCGCCAAGGAACACCAGCAACTCGTACACGACAAAAACATGGCCATTCGCGAACTCATCGCGGAGATCCTGGTTCAAGGCAACGACAGCGGAGAATTCGATGTGGCGGACGCAGAAGACACGGCCCATGCCATATACAGTGCCATCGCCTTATTTGGCATACCCCTGTTTATGCCACTCTACTCCTTGGGTGAATTTGAACTGCGCGTTAAATCAGTGGTGAAGTTGCTCATACGGGGGCTGGCGAAGGTAAGGGAATAAAACTAAGGAAGCTCTGATTAATTCGGCCGCAGCGAAGCGGAGAACCGGAATTCAGAGTAGTAAAACAATATATTACTGGATTCCCGCTTTCGCGGGAATGACCGGGCTGAAATTAATCAGAGGTTCCTTAAGGATAAAGTTGTTGATTTTAATATCCCCTCATCCTAGCCTTCTCCCGGAGGGACCTCGGTGCCCCCTCGTGGGGTAGAAGGGATTAATTAATAGAAGTGCCTACAATCACTGGAGCTTGAGTCATGCAGGAATTTGAAAAGGAATTTGGTTTCTGGGTCATTAAACATCGTTGGTGGATTATCGCCACCACCCTGGTCCTGGTGTTCCTTGCCGCCAGCGGTGGCAGATATCTCAGCTTCACCACCAATTATCGTGTGTTCTTCAGTGAGGACAATCCACAACTCCTTGCCTTCGAGGCCCTGGAGAATACCTATACCAAGAACGACAATATCATGTTCGCCTTGGCCCCAAAGGACGGCAAGGTCTTCACCCCCAAGACCCTGGCGGCGGTGGAATGGCTAACCCGGCAGGCCTGGCAGGTTCCCTACTCCACCCGCGTGGATTCCATCACAAATTTTCAACACACCCAGGCAGCCAACGATGAGCTGATCGTGGGTGACCTCATCACGGACGCCGAAGGGCTTAGTCACGCCGAGATTGCACGGGCAAAATCTATTGCCCTAGCCGAGCCCTTATTGGCCCAACGCCTCATTTCCGAGGCAGCACATGTCACCGCAGTCAATGTGACCATCCAGATGCCAGGGCTGAACCCCGCCACCGAAACCCCCGAGGTGGTGGCCTTCGCCCGCAATCTTGCAAAAAAATTACAGGCCAACTACCCCCACATCAAGGTATACCTCACCGGCATGGTGATGATGAACAATGCCTTTTCCGAGGCATCGAAAAAGGACATCGGTTATCTGGTTCCCATTAGTTTTATTTTGATGCTGGTTATCCTCGGCCTGCTGTTACGAGGGTTTGGTGGCACTGCCGCTACTTTGTTTGTTATCGCATTCTCTATATTGATCGCCATGGGTTTGGGAGGATATTTTCGTATTCCACTCACACCACCCTCTGCCACTGCACCCACGGTAATACTCACTGTGGCCATCGCCAATTCGGTGCACATACTCGTCAATTTTTTATATAACGCGCGTCACGGCATGACCAAGACCGATGCCCTGGCAGAAAGTCTCAGGGTCAATCTACAACCGGTATTTCTCGCCAGCCTGACCACGGCCCTGGGGTTTTTGAGTATGAACTTCGCCGAAGTGCCACCGTTTCGCCATCTGGGCAACCTGGTTGCCATGGGTGTGGCCAGTTCCTTCTTGCTCTCTGTCACCTTTCTGCCGGCACTCTTGTCTTTACTGCCCCTGCGAGAACGCCAACAAAAATCGAATGAGAAAGTCGGCATGGCCCGCTTGGGCGAATTTGTGGTCAGGCGCCGCAGACCATTACTGTGGGGTATGAGTATAGTGGTTGCCCTACTGGTGTCTCAGGTGCCCCGCAACGAACTCAATGATGTGTTCTTATACTATTTCGATGAGTCCATCACCTTTCGTACCGACACCGACTTTATCGTTGATAATCTCACCGGTATGTATCAGATCGAATACTCCCTGGAATCAGGACAATCTGGTGGAATCAGTGAACCGGCTTTTTTAAAGGACGTGGAGGCCCTTGCCCAGTGGTATCGCAATCAACCCGAGACCGTGCATGTCTCCACCCTCACCGACACCATGAAGCGTCTCAATAAAAATATGCACAATGATGACGCCTCCTACTATCGCCTGCCTGATGAGCGTAACCTATCAGCGCAATATCTTTTATTATATGAGATGTCTTTGCCCTACGGACTCGACCTCAACAATCAAATCAACGTGGATAAGTCTTCCACCCGCATGGTGATCAGTTTAATCACATTGTCCACGGCACAATTGTTGCGGCTCGAAAAACGCGCCAAAGACTGGATCGCCGCGAATACCACACACATCAAACAAGCGGAAGGCAGCGGTGCTACTCTGATGTTCGCCCATATCGGTAAGCGAAATATCATTACCATGCTCTTTGGCAGTTCAGTTGCATTGGTCATGATCTCACTACTACTCATCTTTGCCTTGCGCTCAATAAAGATGGGCTTGGTCAGCATGATCCCCAATCTGGTCCCTGCGGCCATGGGTTTTGGCGTCTGGGCTATCTTCGTGGGTGAGATCGGCCTGGCCTTGTCGGTGGTGACAGGTATGACCCTGGGTATTGTGGTGGATGATACAGTCCATTTCCTGAGTAAATATTTACGCGCACGCCGAGAGAAAAACTATTCACCGCAACAGGCAGTAGTCTACGCCTTTACCGTGGTCGGCCGGGCGTTGGTGGTAACCTCCATCGTTCTGGTGGCAGGATTCTTGGTATTGGCCCTATCCAGCTTTGAACTCAACGCCGGCATGGGATTGTTGACCGCAATAATCATCGCCTTTGCGCTGAGCGCAGACTTTCTGTTATTACCCCCCCTACTCATAAAACTTGAGGAGAAATAATATGCACAAGCGGTCGCTATGGCTACTGCTACTGATCCTGCCTCTGCATAACGCCAATGCAGAAACACCGGAAGAAAAGGGCCTGACCATCGCCAGGGAGGCCGATCGACGCGATACCGGCTGGATCAGTCAAACCGCCAACATGAAAATGGAACTGCGCAACAAACAGGGCCAGACAAGTATCCGGGAGATACGCTCACGCACCCTGGAGGTTCAAGGCGATGGTGACAAAGGTCTCAGTATTTTTGATACGCCCGCCGATATAAAGGGCACCGCCTTTCTCAGTTTTACCCACGCCACCACAGCCGATGATCAGTGGCTGTATCTACCCGCCTTAAAACGGGTAAAACGGATCGCATCGGCCAACAAATCCGGGCCCTTCATGGGCAGTGAATTTGCCTATGAAGATATCACCTCCCAGGAAGTCGCACGTTATACCTATAAATACCTGCGGGATGAAAAAATCGGAAATCGCGACACCCTGGTGATCGAGCGCTATCCCACCTATAAGAACTCCGGATACACCCGTCAAATCGTTTGGATGGATAAAGAAATGTGGCAACCGGTCAAGGTCGAATTCTACGACCGGAAAAATGCCCGGCTCAAGACCCTTACCTTCCATGACTATAAACAGTATCTCAATCGCTACTGGCGGCCGGGGCACATGGAAATGGTCAACCATCAAAATGGCAAGGGTACCACGTTGACCTGGTCCAACTATAAATTCAAGACCGGCCTGACAGATCGGGACTTTGATAAAAATAGCCTCAAGCGTATACGTTAAAGGCGAAAACCATGCACGGCTAAAAACGCAAAATGCGCAGAGATTATCCTTGTTATGGGCCCTTCTATTAATTGATAATCCCCTCGCGGCAAGATGCCGCTCCTACAGGATGTAAACATACAAGGGGCACCGAGGTCCCTCCGGGAGAAGACTAGGATGACGATTACATGGACGCAGGAGGTACGAGCCCAAGGACGGGCGAAGGTAGAGCAATGCAGGAGCTATCGTCGAGAGCAACGCAGGATGCAGTTGCCGAGGGGATATTAAAATTAGGGCACTTCTATTAATTGATAGCCCCTTCTCCCTCCGGGAGAAGGTTGGGATGAGGGGATAATAAAATCAGTGTCTTAGCTTTATTTGCTCCCCTCACCCTAGCCCTTTTATGCCCTAGGGGTACTCCCAGAGGGAGAGGGGATTAATAGAAGTGCTCATTAATAACTTATCTTTGTTTTATTCCCTCACCCTCGCCCGGAGGGAGAGGGGGTTAATAGAAACGCCCTATAAACAACTTCTAGCTGTGGTGCTGACATTGATCTCGGTGTTACCAGTACAGGCCGCCAAGTGGTCCGGTAATGTGACAAGTGAGTATCGCTACTTCCCTCGCAATCCCGTGGACCCCCGCCAGCATGGCAACAACCTCTCCATCTCCATGCAGACCGAGTACTATCAAGAATGGGACAAAGGCCGCCAAAGTCTTACTGTTACACCTTTTCTACGCATAGACGAAAACGATTCACAACGCAGTCACTTCGATCTGCGTGAATTCACCTGGGTAAAGGCCAGCAATACATGGGAACTGCGGATAGGGATGCGCAAGGTATTCTGGGGTGTAGCGGAATCCCAGCACCTGGTAGACATTATCAATCAAACCGATTTGGTGGAAAACCTGGATCAGGAGGACAAACTGGGCCAGGCCATGATCAACCTGGCCTTGATTCGCAACTGGGGGACCGTGGACCTGTTTGTATTACCGGGTTTCCGGGAAAGAACCTTCCCTGGGATTGGGGGACGATTGCGCACTCCCCTCCCCATCGACAGCAGCCAATCGCGTTATGCCTCATCTCGAGGGAAAAAGCGTGTCGATGTGGCTGTCCGTTGGTCCCATACCCTGGGTGATTGGGACTTGGGTCTCTACCACTTCACCGGCACCAGCCGCGAACCACGCCTCATCCCGGGTCGTAACGCCCGTGGTGAGCCCGTACTCATCCCTCTTTATGAGGTCATCGACCAGACCGGGCTCGACATTCAAGCCACCAAGGGCAATTGGCTCTGGAAATTGGAGGCGATCAGTCGCAGTGGACAGGAAAAACGCTTCCAGGCCGCTGTCGGTGGATTTGAGTACACTTTTTATGGCCTGGCCCATTCTCCAAAGGATCTGGGCCTGGTTGCTGAATATCACTACGATAGTCGTGGCAGCACCGCCCCTACCCCATTCCAGGATGACCTGATGCTGGGACTGCGCCTAACCTGGAACGATGCCCAAAGCACGGAGGCCTTGATCGGCGTCATCGTGGACCGTCAAAGCCGGGCACGGTTCTACAATATTGAGGCCAGCCGCCGCATCGGAAAACGCTTTAAATTGACATTGGAAGGCCGCGCCTTCGTTGCTATCCCTGCCAATGACCCCTTGTTCAGCATTCGTGACGATGACTATATGCAGGTGGAACTGGCCTATTATTTCTAACCAAGAAGACCTGATTCATTCAAGCCCCCGCCCTTGTAATACTCGGCCCAGTACCCTAATCTTTAACCTGATAATAAGTAGGCACTTTCGATTGTTCACGATCCTGTGGAGAGATTTCGCATTTGTGACCCCGACTACCCTGCCCAGACCGCATTGGAAACGACTGACCACCGTTATCAGCGTGATTTCAACGTTGATTGGGGCGCCGTCGTCTATTGCTTACGCAGGTCATCACACCGGCCAGAGTGGAAAACCCTATAGTTTCGCCGCGATACCCCAATTTGAACAACGGCGGCTATTTCGCATCTGGCGTCCAATATTAGATGAACTGGAAAGGCAAACGGGCCTGAGTTTCGAATTCATTGGCACCGCCAAAATACCCGCCTTCGAACAAAGCTTTATGGACGGGAAGTTTGATTTTGCCTACATGAACCCTCTCCACGTCATCAAGGCCAGACAGAGTCAGGGTTATATCCCCCTGGTTCGCGATGGCAGTCGGCAATTGAAGGGTATTGTAGTAGTACGCCGTGATAGCCCCATTCAGTCCATAGAGGAGTTACAAGGCGCTCGGATTGACTTTCCATCCCCCAATGCCCTCGGCGCATCAATTCTGCCCCGGGCTGACTTTGCTAGGCGCAAAGTCTCTTTTGTCCCTCGCTATGTCCAGACCCATAGCTCGGTCTATCTACATGTCGCCAGGGGGATTAGCCTCGCAGGCTGCGGGGTGCTGAGCACCTTACAGGCACAAAAAGCCTCCATCAGGAGTCAGCTACGCATTATCCACACCACTCGGGGGCTGACACCACACCCCTTTTCCGTTCATCCCAGAGTACCGGAGGCCCATCGCCGTAAGGTCAAACAGGCATTGCAGAAGATGGCCAGCACCCCCCAGGGGCAGCGCCTGCTGGATGCCATACCCATGAAAGAGTTGGTTGAGGCCAAACTGTCCGACTATCATGCGATCAAAGACTGGAAGCTTGAGTCGTACTACATAAAACAATGAATCTACGCACCAAGCTATTTGTCCCTTTGATTTTTGCCAGCTTGGTTCTTGGTGCCTACGCCTATTTTTATGCCCTTCCAAATTATATTAAATACGTCCAGCAGGAAGACCGGGAGCACCTGACCGCCCACTTGAGTAGCGTCGCCGAGGGGCTAATACCCCTGTTATTGGAAAACCAGTTGGCGACAATTTATGACAGCCTGGACACGCTGTTGAAAAAAAATGAGGGCTGGGTCTCCATCATACTGCTCAATAAAAATCAAGAACTGCTCTATCCTCTCCGTGAACCGTCCACAGCCAAACACCCGGACACCACCATCACACTGGAACAAAAGATCACCTTTCTTAATCACAACCTTGGCCACCTGAGCCTGGTGGTTGACCTATCCAATGATATCGACACCATCCATATCTTTGCGCACAGATTTGTTTTTACCCTACTAGGACTACTCGTAATCTTTGTGCTTGCAGCCGCCGCCCTGCTGGAATTTATCGTCCGCCGACCCGTGCAACAACTTGCCGCCGCCTCAGACCGAATAGCCGATGGTGACTTTACAACGACATTACCAAGCATGGGTAGCGATGAAGTGGGCAAGCTTGTAAAAAGTTTCTCTTCCATGCGCTCGTCCATTCGCCAGTATCAATCGGATCTGAAACAGGAAATGCAGAACCACATGCAAACCGCCAAGGCCCTGTTTGAAGAGAAGGAACGATTCTCCTATCACGCCCGTCATGACCCACTGACCGGTCTGCTCAACCGGCGTGAGTTTGAATCCCGCACCCAACGCACCATTAATGATGCCGACCACTATGGGGCACATCACGCCATGCTGTATATGGACCTGGATCAATTTAAGGTGGTCAACGATACCTGTGGACATGTGGCCGGCGATGAAATGCTAAAGCAAATCAGTCTCCTGCTCAGCGCCAAGATTCGCCAGGGCGATACACTGGCTCGGCTGGGTGGAGATGAATTCGGACTGCTATTGGAATACTGCCCCATTGAACATGCGGTGCACATCGCCGATACAATTCGCTCCGCTATTCAGGACTTTCGGTTTAGTTGGCAGGGCAACGTATTCTCGATCGGGGTGAGCACCGGGGTAGTGGCCATTGATGGCGACACCGCCAGCATAAAAGACGTCTTTAGCACCGCCGATACCGCCTGTTATATGGCCAAAGATAAAGGCCGTAACCGAATTCATGTCTATCAGGCCGATGATGCCGAGGTGGAGCAACGTCATGGAGAAATGCGTTGGGTGAGCCGAATCAACCGGGCGCTTGAAGATCAACGTTTCGTCCTCTTCTGCCAGCCCATTGTAGCCAGCGATGAACAATTAGGCGGCGCCACTCACTACGAAATCCTGGTGCGCATGGTAGATAAAAATGGCGCTACCATTCCGCCCGGCGCCTTCATCCCTGCAGCAGAACGCTATAACCTGATGCCATCCATCGACCGCTGGGTCATAACCGAGTTGTTTTCTAAACTTGCGGAAGCACAACAAAATGATATTGAACTACCACGCTTCTCCGTCAACCTGTCTGGCACCTCTTTAAGTGATGACCATTTTATGTCAGCCGTAAGCGACCTGTTTGAAGAACTCAATATTCCTCCACATAAAATATGTTTCGAAATTACCGAGACCGCTGCCATTGCCGACCTCACCGCAGCCATGCGGTTCGTCAATAAATTTAAACACCTGGGATGTGAATTCTCGCTGGATGACTTTGGTAGCGGTCTGTCGTCTTTTGGTTACCTGAAAACTCTACCGGTAGACTATCTAAAGATCGACGGTTCGTTCATCAAAGACATCGCTACAGACCCCATAGATCTGGCCATGGTTAAATCAATTAATGACATTGGCCATGTCATGGGCATGCGTACTATTGCAGAATTCGTTGAAAACGATGACATCTTGAGTCGGCTTCGGGTCATTGGCGTTGACTACGTTCAGGGTTATGGGATACGCCACCCCTTTCCTCTGGAGGAACTGCTCAATGGGTTGGCCAGCACCGATACGGTTGCGGTCATGACAGGGGAATAGGGCCAGGATTGCACTGACATGAATCCCGATGCCCTGCCCACTGATCGTGAGCCCACCCTGCGGGTGGTGCCCCTACCCCGTGACACCAACACCGCCGGCGACATCTTTGGTGGGTGGATCATGTCCCAAGTGGACCTGGCTGGCAGCGTGGTGGCGTCCCGGCGCGCCCAGGGGCGCGTCGTCACCGTAGCCGTCAATGCTTTCGATTTTAAAAAACCTGTCTATGTCGGTGACTGGGTGAGCTTCTATGCCGAGGTGGTCAAAGTGGGCAATACCTCTCTTACCGTGGATGTCAAAGTTTATGCAGAGCGGGGCTGGCGTAGTGGCAGCGTCTTTACCGAGTGCGTGCGGGTGACTGAAGCAGTGCTGACCTACGTGGCCATCGACCCGAAACGTCTACCCCGGTCGGTTCCCTCATAGATACAAGATACAAAGCTGTTGGTTTGTGCATATCACCTGGTTCCCACGCGGGAGCGTGGGAACCAAAGATTGGGCTCTTCGGAAAAATTTGTGGGCAATGACGGGACTTATATATCCGTACCTTACCGATGCTATATTGGTTTTTGAAGAAAAGCACGGAAATACTTTCCATACACCACTTTACAAGGCTTTGAACAGACCTTGCAAAATTAGGCGGAGCTTGCATCATGGACGAGCCTGTAACGAAAAGCCCCCTCTCCCGGAGGGAGAGGGGGCTAGGCTTCGGTCCCCACAAATTTTTCCGAAGAGCCAGAAAATTCTTGGCATCTTGGCAGTTCAAGTTCAATTGATCAGAATTTCCTTAGCTTTGTTTGCTCCCTTCACCCCAACCCTTTTATGCCCTAGGGGTGCTCCCGAAGGAAGGAGGTATTAATAGAAGTGCCCTAAAACAATTCTGCGGTATCTTGATAGGCTTGTATACCCGGGTGAGAAACAACTTCTGGTTGCGGGGTTGGCTCGGCGGCGCCATCGCCCTCAGTAACACCGTCGCCGTCAAGCTCCTGGGCGGCTTGTTGGGCCAGATTCAGAGATTGGATTAAAAACCGGGCACCGGCATCGACCGATCGTTCGCCCAATGCCAGATCATTGATGGACGATGTTGCTACACCCTCTTGTCCCGCCTGATTACGGACACTGCTATCGGTCTGGGCGGGGTTGACCCGAAAGGGCGAGCCATTAGCCACTTCCTGAGCGGATCTAACGGCCCCATTGGCGCTATTGGCCAACGGCTGCTGCGTCTTGGTTACACCACTATAAATACCGTTTGTCATAAGCAAGTTGATAGCCGGAATTTTGCCGATATGATGGGCACGCATCCCCGCGCCTCAGCATATTTATCGGCCAAATCAGTTAAAACTTTAGGAGTACCCTCGAATAAGACAAAATTTTCCAGGGTATTCTCTATAGGGCACTTCTATTAATCCCCTCTCCCTTCGGGAGAAGGAATTATCAATTAATAGAAGTGCCCTATAGAATCACCTACAGCTTTTAGGGCCATGGGGGGGTCGAAAATACCCCAGGAAACTACTAGACTCTATGCCCCGGCCGAGGTCCGCTGTGCAACCGCCGGACCAGGACAGGAAAACGACACCCCATGACAGATCATCCCACTCCCATATTCGGGGAGACGCTATTTCACAGTCTGCAACAGGCCCCAGGGCTGGGGCATTTGGATGCCCAGTTCCTCGACTTTCTGCGTGCGAGTGATCAAGCCTTGCACCAACAGCTGATAGACTACCGTGGTGGCGCCCCGTTGTCGGCGTTGGACAACAGTGCGCTGTTGCTCGCTGTCGCAGCGCCACTGGAAAAATTTATCGCCCAGGTGTTTGGGATTGAAACCCAATGCAAAGAGTTGCGAGAGAGCACCCTGGCCGACAATCGCATCCTGGCCTTCAAGAAACAATATGTGCAGCGCCGCGCCCGCCGTTATCGGGGCGAACTGAACACCCCTGTCAATGTCCTGGATCCATGGCTAAGCGAACAACTACAACAAAATGGAATCGACGCCACTGATCGCGAGCGGGCCATCGCTGAATATGGGTTAAAGCTATTAGATGACCCCGGCACCCACGCCGATGCCATAGATAAACTCGTACAGTGGTGTGTCCTGTGCCGTAAAGAGGCACACGGCAAAGCACTCGTTAAAGGATGGACCAGCTTTAAGCTGCCAGAGTTGGTGGACTACCAGGCCCTGGTCACCCTGGAACCCGCACCGGGACAAATGAAGGGTCGCTTGCAGTGTAAGCCTAAAACACTACGCCGCCGTGATGGTTTTTCGCTAACCGATTCACGCATGTCAGCGCGAGAAGTGCAGGGTGAAATCAATTATTGTATTTACTGCCACGACCATGAGGGCGATTTTTGTTCCAAAGGATTTCCCGAAAAAAAGGGTGAACCGGAACGCGGTCTGAAAACCAATCCGCTGGGGGTCACCCTCACCGGTTGCCCCCTGGAAGAAAAGATATCCGAGATGCACAGCCTCAAACGAGATGGATTGGGTGTCGCTGCCCTGGCCATGAGCATGGTGGACAACCCCATGCTCCCGGCCACCGGCCACCGTATCTGTAACGACTGCATGAAAGGGTGCATCTATCAGAAACAGGACCCGGTCGATATCCCCCAAATCGAGACTCGGGTGCTCACCGACGTATTGGCATTGCCCTGGGGGGTGGAGATCTATCACCTGCTCACCCGCTGGAACCCCCTGCGCCAAACCCAGTATGTCATGAAGCCCTACAATGGGCGCAAGGTGCTCATCAGCGGCCAGGGACCCGCAGGCTTTACCCTGGCCCACTATCTCACCATGGAAGGTTGCGCGGTAGTGGGTATTGATGGACTCAAGATCGAACCCCTACCCGAAAGGCTGCTCATACAGCCCATACGCGACTACGCCGAGTTGGAAGAATCCCTCGACACCCGCATCCTCACAGGCTTTGGGGGAGTGGCCGAATACGGCATCACCGTCCGTTGGGATAAAAACTTTCTGCGGCTGATCTATCTCACCCTGGCGCGCCGACCGTTGTTTCAGATATTCGGCGGCGTGCGCCTTGGTGGCACCCTTACCCTGGAAGATGCCAGCGAATTGGGCTTTGATCACGTCTGTATCGCCAACGGTGCCGGTCTGCCCCGAGTCATCCCTATGAAAAACAGCTTGGCCCGAGGGATGCGTCAGGCCAATGATTTTTTGATGGCGCTACAACTCACCGGCGCCGCCAAGTCATCGAGTCTGGCCAATCTACAGGTCCGAATGCCTGCGGTGGTCATCGGTGGTGGGTTGACCGCCATTGATACTGCTACCGAGGTACAGGCCTACTACATCAAACAGGTCGAAAAGACCCTGTATCGATTTGAGCAACTGTGTCACGCCCACGGTGAAGATCATATTTTTAGCAAGCTGGACGAAGAAAATCGCGGAATCTTAAATGAACTGCTCGAGCACGGTCGCGCCGTCAAGGCGGAGCGCCTACGGGCCAGCGATCTCAACGAAGACCCTGACTTCATCCCCCTACTGAGACAATGGGGTGGCGTGACCCTGACCTACCGTCGTGAACTCAACGAGTCACCGGCCTACCTGCGTAATCATGAAGAGGTGATCCAGGCCATGCGCGAAGGCATCTATTACGTAGAGGGCGTCGACCCCCTGGGCGCCGAACTGGATGAGTATGATCATGTTTTGAGCCTCGTCCTGGACAAGCGGGTCAAACAAGACGGTCAATGGCGGGCCAGTGGTGATACCATCAGCTTGCCGGCACGCTCTATTTTCGTGGCCGCTGGGGCCTTCCCCAACACCATATATGAACGCGAGTATCCCGGCACATTTCGCACCAAGGAAAACCATTTTACACCGCACATCAACCTCCACGGCAGCCCCACAGAGGTGGCAGTTGCCAAGCACTGTAAATCAGAAAATTTTGGCCCGTTCACCTCTTATCAAAAAAATAACCACTGGGTAAGCTTTATAGGCGATACCCACCCGGTGTTTCATGGCAGTGTGGTCAAGGCCATCGCCTCAGCCCAACGCACCTATCCCGCCATCATGGAACAGATCCAGACCGGGACCGGTGACATCCAGGAATACAGGGGCTTTCGTGACCGGATCAGCGACCAGCTTACCCCCCGGGTCACAGCGATACGTACGGATCATCCCGCCATCGTCGAAATTCACATTCGTGCGCCGAGGGTGGCGCGTAACTTTAAGGCCGGACAATTTTTCAGATTACAGACCTATGAATCCCTAAGCCCGATGGTCGATGGTACCCGTCTACAAATTCCTTTGCAGACGGTAAGTGGTGCCGGAATCGATGGTGATACAGTACGTTTGATGCTGCTGCGCATGGGTCCCAACCACCGCTTGGCGGAACGCCTGCAAGTAGGTGATCCCCTGGTGCTCATGGGACCCACCGGTGCATCGCTGGACCTGGGCCAGGGTAAAAATGTACTGGTAATCACGGGCAAATGGGGGGCGGCGGTGATGCTGCATCTGGGTCCAGCCCTACGTGCCGCCGGTAACAGGGTATTGATGATCAATGCCTTCGCCCACAAGGACGAGGTCTACTACCAGGATGAATTGGAAGCAGGTTCAGATCAAATTCTCTGGGCCACCGCCAGTGATCGACTCATCGACACCCACCGCGACCAGGATATCAGCGTACAAAATGCCAACATCATCGAATTGCTAAAACAATACGGCGAGGGTGATATCAAAGCCAAAGATGACAGGGAGGCTATCACCCTAAAAGATATAAATGAAATCTATATCATGGGGTCTACCGGGCTTTTGAAGGGCCTGCAGTCTGCCTTGAAAAAGGAACTTAAAGGTTATTTTCAGAACGACATCCACGTCACCGGCACTGTGGGCAGCCCCATGCAATGTATGCTCAAGGGCGTCTGTGGGCAATGTTTACAGTGGCAGATTGACCCACACAGCGGCAAAAGAACCCAAGCAGTGTTTTCCTGCGCCCAACAGGACCAACCCCTGTTTACCATTGACCTGGATAACCTGGTCGCACGCCAATCCCAGAATCGCCTGGCGGAGATACTCACCAGTCTATGGCTCGACCATATACTCAAAAAAAACAAGCTCAACTAAAGACCGAGAGAAGCACTGCCCACCTGGGAACGATGCTACTTCGGGGTAGCGGCCCCTACCAATGGGCTCATTGCTTTTCCTTGGCATCTACAGCTTCATTAGATTCAGAGAACCTCTGGTTTAACTCGAGGTTCCTTCGACATTCTCTGCCAAAAAACGCTTATAGTCTTTTGCGCTGACGATATGGGTGCCATCACAATTAAATTGCATGCGTATCGCGTCCTGAATCATGCTAACACCGAAATTACGCAGATAGAAGTCCTGAATATCCCTGAGATCCTGTAACTTGCGAAGAACACTGATGAGCTCCTCCTTCGTAACCGGCTGCCAATGATCGTAGACTCGTTTGAAAATATTCTTCCAATAATCCGGGAGTTGATTAAAATGAGGATCATCCGAAATGAACCCATACACACCTTTTATTAATTTCTCTTTCTCAAGATAGGCCATTTTTGGGAAATGTCGGTCTAGATATCCATCATCGACCAGTTTATCTGCGGTATGGATCTCCTCGCAAAATGGATCGAACACAGAACTGGTTCTCACCTCACCGTTATTTAAACCGACAAATATCCTATAAACACATCGATTGATTAACAATTCCTCTAGACTCTGAACCAATTGTGGCAAAAATTTATCGATCACGCTCGTATAGCGTTCTCTTGTAAACGTCGTCTCCCTGAGTGAGGGGTCACCTTTGATGCTGACATGCAGGTTATTACCCTGAATACCTACTGTATTGAGAATATTTTCCTTCAGGATCAACTCTTCGTTTCTTTGCGCGAGGAGTTGATGAATTTTGCTGGAAATCTTTGGGTGTGAGGATAGAAATTCCAGAAAAGCATTTTTCTCAATGCTCAGTAAAACAGCGTCCTCAGCGGCAATGGCTGAAGCCGTTCTCTTATGCTGGCTAAAGATCGCCATTTCACCAAAGTAGTCTCCCGCCCCTAAAATGGATATCTCTTCCTTTTTTCCACATTTATCAATAACAATCGATACCTGACCCGATTCAATAATATAGAAAGCATCCACACGATCACCTTCCGAAAAAACTGTGCCTCCCTTTTTTAACCTCCGTTTGGAGGCTTGGCCTTTAATTTCCTGGATATCCAGGTTTGAAAGATTATCTATTATAGAATAATGGTTTTTCATTTCTTTTCATTCCTTTAAGAAAATGAGTCGAATTTTATCTATTTTATCCGATTACTGCTGTCCCGTTAACAGGTAAGTAAAGAGGCCTTACAGTGGCAGATCGATCGCACAGCGGCGAACGAACCCAAGCGGTGTTCTCCTGCGCCCAACAGGACCAACCCCTGTTCGCCATTGACCTCGACAACTTGGCCGCCCGCCAATCCCAGAATCGCCTGTCGGAAATTCTCACCGGCCTATGGCTGGATTATATGCTCGAAAACAAGAATCCAACCTAAGGAAATTCTGATCAATTGAACTTGAACCGCCAAGACGCCAAGAATTTTCTTTATAAAAATTAACATGCTATTAGCTTGGCGACCTTGACACATGCGCAAGTCGGTCTTCA
>VAOU01074707.1_pt1 | contig 22521 bp, 24 predicted proteins | sample 3393871 | NCBI WGS metagenome assembly VAOU01 (sample SAMN08290440, study PRJNA428436) | hydrothermal vent metagenome | isolation source: Deep-sea hydrothermal vent chimney | place: Atlantic Ocean: South-mid Altantic Ridge | depth 1820 m m
CGGGCAACCTCTGTAAAACCAAGGTTGCCTGCAATAGGGACATCTGCAACTGCGGGCCCAGTATTGCCTTCAACAGTCATTGCTGGGTACTTTTTTCCTTTAGCATGGAAATCAATGTATCCATCCCCTGCTGACCAATAATTCTGTTATAGCTGGTACGATAGTTAGTTACCAGGCTCACCCCATCAACGGCAACATCATATATTTTCCAGGACCGATCACGATTTTGAATCAACGAATAATTGATCGGCAAACTGCCGCCACTGTCCTGCATTATTTGACTACGCACCACAACTCGCTTGCTGCCCTTTTTCTTACGGACGGGTAAATATTTGATTTTCTGCCCGGTGTAATTGAACAGTGCTGTGGAATAAGTTCTGACCAGCAAGTTCTTAAACTGCAAGGTAAAATCAGTACGCTGCCGCTTACTGGCTTTACGCCAGTTACGCGCCAGCACCAGCTTGGACATCCGGGTGAAATCAAAGAGCGGCAATACCCGCTCCTCCACCAACGCATACAGCTTGCTGTGATCCTGTTCCAGCTCTGCGCGTTTTGCGGTCAGCTCTTTTAGCAGCGTGTCTGCAGTCGCTGCAACCAGCTGCGCAGGAGTTAGTGCCGCAGCAGCCGGGTAGGCTGGTAACAGGAATAACGATAGCATGGTCCATTTCAGCAGAGTATTCATTTTTTCTTCCCATCAGCCTGGTTATAAAGAAATTGCCCGATCAGGTTTTCCAGCACTATGGCTGACTGGGTCAAGGTGATTTCCGAGCCCTGTTTTAAATTACTGTCTTCCGCGCCGGGTTCAAGACCGACATACTTGGCACCTAACAATCCAGACGTCAAGATGGCCGCACTTGAGTCTATTGGTAAATTATCGATCCTTTTTTGAATGGAAAGTTCCACTCTGGCACGATAATTTTCCTTGTCAATATCGATGTTTGTGACCCTACCGATTCGCACACCGGCCAGTGTCACGGGTGCTTTGACGGTAAGTCCGCCAATATTGTCAAAATAAGCGATTACCGTATAGTTCGGCCCATCACTCTGGGATCCGAGGTTGCCAACCCGAAAGGCCAGCACCACAAGCGCCGCCAGGCCCGTAGCTACAAACAAGCCCACTACAATCTCGACTGCCCTGTTTCCCATCTTATGCCCCTCCAAACATCATTGCTGTCAATAGATAATCCAGCCCCAGTATAGCCAACGAAGCCGACACCACAGTTCGAGTCGTGGCTTTGGCTACACCCTCAGAAGTGGGTACCGCATCATAACCTTCGTAGACTGCAATCCAGGTGATAGTAACGCCAAAAACACCGCTCTTGATAACACCAGTGACGATATCATCATAGAAATCCACCCCATGCTGCATGGAAGAAAGGAACACTCCACTGTCCACACCCAGCTGCAGAACACCAACCAGATAACCACCGTACACCCCCATAACTGTGAACAAAGCCGCCAGCAATGGCATAGCAATAATCCCGGCCAGTAAACGCGGTGCAATGACCTGCTCGAAGGGATCTACCGCCATCATTTCCATGGCCGCCAGTTGCTCGGTAGCCTTCATCAACCCGATCTCTGCAGTCAGTGCCGAACCGGCACGACCGGCAAATAACAAGGCCGCAAGTACCGGCCCCAATTCACGTGTCAGGCTAAGTGCCACCATCAGGCCCAGTGAGGACTCGGCCCCAAAATCCACCAACGTGTTGTAGCCCTGAAAACCCAATACCATACCCACAAACAGCCCTGATACCAGGATAATCAACAGCGTTAGTACCCCGACTGCGTAAAGTTGTTTGATAAGCAGTGAAAAGTGGCCAAAAACCGACAACAAGGCACGCAGGGAATTGAGAAAAAAAACGAAAGCACAACCCATTCTGTGTAGGAAAGACAGCAGCCGGGCGCCGAGACTGGCCAGCATATTCAAGGTTGCGCTCTCCCGAGCAATTCCTGGCGATAATCTTCAGCCGGGTAGTGATAGGCTACGGGCCCATCAGGTAAGCCATCGATAAACTGTCGAACCACAGGATGATCAAATGTTCTCATATAGTCAGGATCACCACTGGCTACCACATTACCAGCACCGAGCAAATAGACCCGGTCTGCAATACTGAGTCCTTCGGGAACATCATGTGTCACTACCACTGAGGTCATACACAAACTATCGTTCAATTCCCGAATCAGTTTGACAATGACCCCCATCGATACCGGATCCAACCCGGTAAATGGTTCATCATACATCACCATCAATGGATCCAACACCACAGCACGCGCCAGTGCCACACGCCGGGTCATGCCCCCGGATAGCTCTGCCGGCAGCAGATGGCGAGCACCACGCAAACCCACCTGCTGCAATTTCATCAGCACTAGTTTGCGAATCAGCGTCGCCGGTAAATCCGTATGGGTACGCAACGGAAATGCCACATTGTCGAACACATCCAAATCGGTTAATAGCGCACTGTTTTGAAACATCATACCCATGCTCTTGCGCAACTCATAAAGATCCCGCTTGGCCAAACCATTGACTTGTCTACCGTTTACGATCACTTTTCCACTCTGCGGGCGTTGCCGGCCACCGATAAAACCCAACAGTGTGGATTTTCCACAACCACTCGGCCCCATAATAACCGTCACTTTACCACGGGGAACCTGCAAGGAAAAATGGTCAAAAATGACCCGGCTACCATAGCAAAAGCTCAGGTCGCGCAAATCCACAAAATTTTCACTATCGCCAGATACAGTTTCTGCCACGCCACCTCCTATCTCCACACTATGTTTCATTATACTGGCTGCCCGTTTAAGATCCCGTCCGATTTAGCGGAGGCTGCTGACTCTCTAGCTCACGTATTTGTACCAGTACAGCCCTAAAGTATCAACTGCAAGCTCTTCGCTTGCCACATTTTTCTGACAGACGGGACTCTCGAACTGGCACTATGCAGTCTGTTGTGTCATGCTTTGCGGCCCGAACAACAAGACCCTGCCGTATCAGAAATCCATCCAAAATGTCCAACCTGCTACCATTACTCGCCGTAATCTGCGGCCTGGTTCTACTCGCATGGAGTGCGGATCGCTTCGTCTACGGCGCCGCTGCGCTGGCTCGCAATCTGGGGGTTTCCCCACTCATCATCGGCCTCACGGTTGTCGGTTTTGGCACCTCAGCACCGGAGTTATTTGTCTCTGCACAAGCCGCTATGGATGGTGCTACCGGCCTGGCGTTAGGCAATGCCGTGGGCTCAAATATCGCTAACACAGCCCTGGTGTTGGGCAGTGCGGCAATGATCTCACCGATGACCATACGCTCGACCATACTACGCCGTGAGTATCCCGTCATGCTGCTGGTGATGCTTGTGGTATTTGCCCTGATGTGGGATTTGCAGCTTTCAAGAGCCGATGGACTGCTGTTGTTTGCTGGCCTGTTGGCCCTGATCGGCTGGAGTGTGACGCTGGGTCTGAAAGAGCGCTCATCTATTGACTCCTTATCCACAGAGTACGATCAGGAGCTTTCTCATGAGGTTAAAACGACTGTTGCCATCTCATGGGTGATACTCGGGCTTATTGTTCTGCTGCTTAGTGCCCATCTTCTCGTCTGGGGCGCGGTCAAACTTGCCCTTTGGTTTGGCCTCAGCGACACCACCATTGGCCTGACTATCGTTGCTATCGGCACCAGCCTGCCAGAAGTAGCCACCACCACGGCCAGTGCCCGCCGTGGCGAAACCGATCTTGCCATCGGCAATATCATCGGTTCGAACAATTTCAATATGCTGGGGGTAATTGGCCTGGCGGGAATTATCCAACCCGCTCAAATCAATCCACAGCTGTTGTTTCGGGATATGACAACGATGCTGGCCTTAAGCTTGCCATTAGCGTTAGTAATTTTGATGAAAAGAAAGGCTACCCGTATCACCGCACTACATGGGCTGATTTTGGTGACCTGTTATGTCGCATACCTTGTCATCGTGGTCACACAGGCATTGTAATAAGCCATTTTCACCCTCTGGTGCTTTGTTATACTTCGCCGGTGTGTTCCTATTCACTGCCAAAGGCCTGCCCTTGCAATCTAAGCAATCTGGTGTAACGTTTGTCGAACAAGGTCGACTTATCCTCGAAACCGAAGCTGCTGCGCTGCATGTTGCGGCGCAGCGTCTCGACCAGAATTTCGGTGATGCCTGTGAGTTACTCCTGCAATGCCAAGGGCGCATCGTGGTCATGGGCATGGGAAAATCAGGCCACATCGGTGGCAAAATTGCCTCTACGTTGGCGAGTACCGGAACCCCGGCCTTTTTTATTCACCCCGGTGAGGCCAGTCACGGTGATATCGGCATGATCACACCCAAAGATCTGATTCTGGCGCTGTCCAATTCAGGAGAAACACCGGAGATACTGACGATTCTTCCCATTGTCAAACGTATGGGCGTAAAATTGATTGCCCTGACCGGCCGCCTGGATTCAACGCTAAGTCGTCTGGCGGATATCCATCTGGATGTTGCCGTCAGCAAAGAAGCCTGTCCACTCAATCTGGCACCCACTTCCAGTACCACGGTGGCCCTGGCGGTTGGTGATGCATTGGCGGTAACATTACTGGGTATGCGTGGCTTCACCCGTCAGGATTTTGCCCGTTCTCATCCAGGTGGAGTACTGGGTCGTCGTTTATTACTCTATGCCAACGACATTATGCACACCGGTGCTGAAATTCCCTTGGTGCAAAGTCATGAAGGGCTTTCTGAGGCCTTGCTGGAAATGACCAGCAAAGGTCTGGGTATGACCGGAGTCATCAAGGCAGGGCAGCTGGTAGGGATTTTCACCGATGGGGATCTACGCCGTGGTCTGAACCAGAATGTCGATATCTACGCCTGTTCTGTGGAAGATCTGATGACGGTCAATCCCATCACAACCCGTAGTGACATTCTGGCCGCCGAACTGGTGCCGTTGATGCGCACCCATTCCATTAACGGTTTATTCGTGCTCGATGATCAACAACAAGTAACCGGAGCGGTCAATATGCATGACCTGATCCAGGCAGGCGTTGTCTAGGAGGCTACCTATGCATGATCTCATTGACCCGATGTACAGTCAGCTTGATCAGGAACTGTTACGAAAGGCCCGAAATATCCGCTTGCTGGGACTGGATGTCGATGGCGTTTTGACCGACGGCAGACTATGTATCAACGACAAGGGTGAAGAAAGCAAATGCTTTCATGTCCGTGACGGCCACGGCATTAAAACTCTGATCAGCGCTGGGATCCCTGTTGCCCTGATCAGCGCCAGACAATCCGCTGCAGTGGCCTGCAGGGTCAGGGAGCTGGGTATTCCTCACTACCTGTCCGCTCGCAGTGATAAAGCCACAGCACTCCAGGAATTGATGAAAACCTGCGGGGTCCGTGCCGATGAGGTCTGTTATGTCGGTGACGACCTCCTCGATTTGCCGATATTGCGCCAGGCCGGCCTGGCGATCACTGTGGCAGATGGCCACTTTTCTCTCAAGGCCTGCTGTCACTGGCAAACCCACAATCGGGGAGGTCAGGGTGCGGTACGAGAAGTTTGTGACCTGTTACTGTATGCCCACGACTTGCTGGCTGCTATAGTAATAGAGCATCTGATACCACAGCAAAACCCGGAGTCCGTCTGACACATTATGCGTATGGCCGAAAAAATTGGACTTGCCCTGTTGTTGTCCGTGCTTGGCCTGGTCTCGCTGTGGCTACAGTTCGGAATTTTGGAAGATACCCCGCCTCCGCTGACAAAAACCCTCAGCCATGAACCGGATTATTATGTGGAAAATTTTACCGCCATCGGCATGAACGAAAAAAATACCCGCACCTATCTACTGGAAGCAAAAAGAATGGCCCATTATCAAGATGACAACACCGCATTGCTGGATGTACCGCACTTGATTCAGTATCAAAAAGGACTGCCACCCCGACACATTTACGCTGAATCCGGCTGGCTATCCGGTAACGGTGAAGAGATACTGCTAACCGGCAATGTCAGGGTCATCCAGGGCCAGAACAAAAATACAACGGGTGGAATTCAGCATTCCGAGAAATTGCGCATCTACCTCGAACCTAAGAAATCAAGCTAAGGACCTCACATGCTACGTGCTGTCACAAAACCATCCGCTCAAGCCCTGTCACGCTGGCGGCTGCTCGTGCTGATATTGCTATGGCTGATAAGTCCCATTTCTCAGGCACTGAAATCAGACAGGAATCAGCCCATGGTGGTCGATGCCAGAGAAATTGAAATGGATTTTCGCAATGGTTCCCGCATTTACACCGGCAAAGTCAAGGCGAAACAAGGTTCCATGAAGCTCACGGCAGACAAGGTCGAGCTGTACCTGAAAAATGGCTCCCTTGACAAAGGCTTCGCCTGGGGCAAACGAGCGGTGTTTAGACAACGTCCGGACGGCAAGGATGCGGACGTCATTGGCAAGGCACTCAAAATCGAAATCTATCAGAACAAAAACCTGGTTATTCTCAAAGGGAAAGCCAGCATCACACAGGATGGGTCAACGATTTCTGGAAAAAAAATTACCTACAACATGGAAACGGACAAGATGAAGGTGCTGGGTAACACGAAAACGGTGGTCCAACCAGGGGCCATGAAACCCGCCACGAAAAAACCTGGCTCCAAGATATCTGGCCGCAAAAAACAACAAATAAGCAGGAAAAAGTCCGGCAGACCACACATGACCTTTACACCCAAGAAAAAAAATAGCCCGACCGGCAGTGGAAAACATACACAGTGAGCACCCTGGCAACGGTCGGCCTGTGCAAACGTTATAAAAACTACCAGGTCGTCGACAACGTTGACATTCAAGTAACGAGCGGTGAAGTGGTCGGCCTTCTTGGGCCAAATGGTGCCGGGAAAACCACCTGTTTTTATATGATTGTCGGCCTGATCCGTAGTGACAACGGGCATATCTTTTTGGACGAGACCGATATCAGTCACATGGCCATGCATGAGAGAGCACGTCTTGGGGTTGGCTATTTACCCCAGGAGCCTTCCATCTTCAGAAAACTTTCCGTTGAAGATAATATCATGGCAATCCTACAGATCCGATCAGACCTGGATAACCTGGAGCGGGAAAATCGACTGGAACTGCTGCTGGACGAATTCGGTATCGCCCACAAGCGTGAGGCAATCGGTACCAGTCTTTCTGGTGGAGAACGTCGTCGGGTCGAAATTGCCCGTGCCTTGGCTATGGAACCTATTTTTATCCTGCTTGATGAGCCGTTTGCGGGTATAGATCCAATTTCTGTGGGTGATATCCAGGAAATCATCGCCCAATTGTGCGGGATGGGTATCGGCATACTGATCACCGATCATAATGTCAGGGAAACTCTAGGCATCTGTGACCGAGCCTATATTCTCGCCAATGGTGGCATCTTCGCCACTGGCACCCCCCAGGAACTGATCAATCACAGCGATGTACGAAAAGTATACCTTGGTGAGGACTTTAGGCTGTAAGTCACTATTATGGCAGCAATGAAACAAAGTTTGGAGCTCAGGCTGGGCCAACGACTGGCCATGACCCCGCAATTGCAACAGGCCATTCGCCTGCTGCAACTTTCTGCACTGGATCTGCGCACTGAAGTCAATGAAGCCCTTGAATCCAACCCCTTACTGGAAGAAACAGGCGCAACTCAGACGGGCACCGAGCCAGCTGTAAGCACTGCAAACAACAACGAGCCGGACGCATTGCTGGAAGACAAAGCAACGGATGTACAAATGGCCAGCGATGCCCCGGCAGACCCGGGTGTGGCTGCTCAGGAATGGGAAGGGCCTAGCGACTCACTGATTGCACCGGGAACACGCCAGCATACCGACCGTTCAACAGTCTTCGAACTGGATGCCAGAAACAGTTCGCCAACCACGCTAAAGGATCATCTGTTGTGGCAAATGCATATGTCCGCATACACCGCACCACAACAACAGATTGCCAGCTATATCATCGACAGCATCAACATGGATGGCTATCTGGATTGTGATCTCGCAACACTCACCGGTTTGTTACGGGAAGACGGGCTACAGACATCTAGCGATCAGGTACTACAAGTACTGAAAAGTATTCAGCAATTCGACCCTCCGGGTGTGGCTGCCCGTGATTTACGCGAATGCCTGCTTTTACAACTGGAAATTCTGTCGCCAAACACACCCAGGCTGGAGTTATGCCAACAACTGATTGCTGATTTTCTAACCGAACTTGGTGCCAGGCAATACCACAAAATCAAAAAAAAACTACAAATCAAAACCGATGTCCTGCAACTACTGGTTGAACAAATCCAGTCACTGCAACCGCGTCCTGGCTCTGTGTTCAGTAACACCAATACCCAGTACATTATCCCGGACGTCACTACCCGCAAACGCAATGGCGTATGGCGGGCAGAACTGAACGGTGAGATAGCCCCTCGGCTGCGGATTCATCAGCAGTACAAAGAACTGATTCGCCGCGGTGAAAACTCAGATACCAACCACTATCTGCAGCAACAACTGCAGGAAGCTCGCTGGTTTATCAAAAGTGTTGAAAACCGCAATGACACCCTGCTGCGGGTTTCCCAGAAAATCATTGATCATCAACAGGATTTTTTTGAGCATGGTGAAGAAGCCATGCATCCGCTGGTACTGCGAACCGTTGCCGAAGCGCTGGACCTGCATGAATCCACCATCTCACGAGCCACTACACAGAAGTACATGCTAACTTCACAGGGAATTTTCGAGCTAAAATTCTTCTTCTCCAGCCACGTCAGTACCAGCGAAGGAGGTACTCGATCGGCCACTGCAATTCGCGCCCAAATTCGCCGAATGATCTCCAGTGAAGCGTCAAATCACCCATTAAGCGATCATAAAATCACGCAACTTCTTGCAGAACAGGGGGTCCAGATTGCCAGACGCACAGTAGCGAAATATCGTGAATCCATGAATATCCCCCCTTCAAACCAGCGTACAACACTATAAATATTACCGCCAACCACTTGAACATCGGTTTTCGGCCCATTATCTGGTTCATGTGTACTACAAAAGGAGACCCATATGGAAATCAATATCAGTGGTCAAAATATTGAAATCACCGATGCACTTCGTAGCTATGTGGAAGAACGCTTCAGCAAAATAAGCCGTCATTTTGATGGAATCATGAAAAGTTCAGTCATCTTGCAGGTAGAAAAATTGCGTCATCAAGCTGATGCAAAAATCCTCACTAAAGGTTCACCCATTCACGCCAACGCTACCGCGGGCAGCATGTACGATGCGATTGATATGTTGGCCTCCCGGCTCAATCGACAAGTTCTCAAATACAAAGATAAAGGCCACAATCATCACCAGGCAGGCGGTGCATTGAAAGATCAACCCCTGCAATAGCGTTTCACTGTCGATGTCTGAAAACTCTACTGTGGAAAATGAACTGCCCCTGACGAATATTATTACCCCTTCGAGGGTTGTTGTAGGACTGCAGGCAGGTAGCAAAAAACGGCTGCTCGAAGAGCTCGCCGAGTTACTGGCGAATGCCGGCAGAGTGATCGACAAAGCCACGGTATTCCGAGGACTACTCGACCGTGAGCGACTCGGCAGTACGGTACTCGGCCAAGGGGTTGCTTTACCACATACCCGAATCAGTGACCTTGAGCAACCGATCGGCGCTTTGATCATTCTCGACACCCCGATTTACTTCGAAGAAACCGAGGAGGTACAGATCGCCTGTGCTTTACTGGTCCCCGCCGAATCCAGCGATGATTATCTGAAACTGGTGGCCAAACTGGCTGAACTTTTCAGCGAATCCAGCTTCCGCGAAGCGCTGCTAGCCGCTCCCGATAGCCTACATGCCCATACCCTGTTGAATCTGCCTGTTGACGACACCCCCCGGGACCCAGTCGACGGTCCATGAATATCGAAATCATCAGCGGTTTGTCCGGGTCGGGGAAAAGTCTGGCCTTACAAGCCCTCGAAGATATTGGCTACTATTGTGTCGATAACCTGCCCGCGGTCTTGCTGACAGACTTTGCAAAAATCCTGCATGATGCCCCCTCGCTACACAGTCTGCACCAGGGTGCTGCAGTCAGCATCGATTCACGCAACAAACAGTTTCTTAAGCAACTGCCCACAGCTCTGGACCGGCTGCTAAACAGCGGCATTGACTGCAGAATTCTGTTTCTCCATGCCAGTGAAGAGGTGCTTATCAAGCGTTTCAGCGAAACCCGCCGCAAACACCCGCTTACCGATGCTCACACTTCTTTACTGGAAGGCATTCGCCAGGAAAAAACCTTGCTGGCCGAGGTGGCTGACAAAGCCAGCCTGCATTTTGACACCTCGCTGACCACACCCCATGAGTTACGACGCTTGATCAAGGATGCTGCGGGGGGGCATGAATCTGCTACTCCAGTAGTTCTGGTAGAATCTTTTGGCTTCAAATACGGCCCACCTATCGACGCGGATTACCTGTTTGACGTCCGCTGCCTACCCAACCCCTACTGGCATGAGGAACTTCGCGACCTGACCGGACAGGATACGGCGGTCAAAGATTATTTGTCTGCCCAACCTGAAGTACTGGAAATGTTTGAAGATATCAGTAAATTTTTTGCACGCTGGCTACCCGCCTTCACACAGGAAGGACGCAGTTACGTTACCGTCGCCATCGGTTGTACCGGCGGCAAACACCGCTCTGTTTATCTCGCCCAAAAACTCGCCAATTACTTTACTACTCATGGACATAACGTACAACTCCGGCACCGGGAGCTGAATAACCAGATTGTTGTACCATGATAAAACAACAACTGACCGTCATCAATCAACTGGGATTGCATGCCCGTGCAGCGGCCAAGCTGGTCAGCACCGCATCCGGGTTTTCCAGCACGATCTGTATTACCGCCAACGAACACAAGGTGGATGCAAAAAGTATCATGGGAATCATGATGCTGGCCGCCACCTGTGGCACCACGGTCGAGATTACTGCATCCGGTGAAGATGAAAACGCTGCGATGCTGGCGATTGAAGAACTCTTTACCGAGTACTTCGACGAGGGGGGCTGAAAAATCAGTGACTGATTCATTGCGCTGTTTCACTGTTCTTTACCGTAGCCGAATCCTGCAGGGCACTTACTCATGCTGACCCTGCACGGTGCCGGCATCGGCTCGGGTATTGCCATCGGCCAGGCCCTGATCCTTGATCACAGTTTGCGAGAATTGCCTGAGTTCAACATCAGCAAAGATGAAGCAGATGCAGAAGTTGATCGATTTATCAAAGCCATTGAAAGCACCAAGCACCAAATCCTGAGGGTACAAAGTGAGCTTCCTGCCGGCTCCCCATCTGAACTGGCGACATTCATTCATGCCCATCTGCTGATACTGCAAGACCCGGTAATCTCTCAGGCTCCGATCGCCACGATTCGTGAACGGCTTATCAATGCTGAACAGGCCCTGAAGATTCATGCCAACGCCCTGATCGAGGTTTTCGATCAAATGGAGGACACCTATCTACGAAGTAAAAAAGCCGATATCGAACAAATCATCCGCCGTATCGAAGGCGAACTGATGATGGAGCCGGACGAGACCAGGGAACGGGTCGCCGAGGGCCTCGAAGGCAAAGTTGTGGTCACCCATGACTTGACGCCATCAGACACGGTGCTGTTCCGAGACCGGCAAATGAACGGCTTTATCACCAACCTCGGTGGTCCTATCTCACATACTGCAATTTTAGCCAGAAGCCTGAAAATCCCGGCTATAGTTGGCCTCCACGAAGCCACCCGGTTTGTTGGAAACGGTGAAATGCTGATTGTGGATGGCAAACGAGGGGTTCTGATTGTTGACCCCAGCGAAGAGATTCTGCAGGAGTACCACCAACGCAAAAGACGTATTCGTCGCCGCCGGGAAGTGCTTGAAACACTACGAGCACAACCTGGAAGAACCCGGGATAACCAATCGGTGGAATTGCAGGTCAACATTGATCTGCCCGATAATCTGCCTACCATCAAAAAATGTGGCTCGAAGGCTGTCGGTCTGTTTCGCACTGAATTTATTTACATGAACCGGGAGCAACCTCCCTCAGAAGAGGAACAGTTCCAGGCTTATGTGAATATAGTAAAAACGCTTAAGCAGCCCATCACAATCCGCACCCTCGACCTTGGCGTGGACAAACAAGCCTCCAATGGCAGCATGCTGGAAAATGTCACTAATCCGGCACTGGGTATGCGCGCTATTCGCCTGTGTCTGAACAACCCGGAGCTGTTCTTGCCACAATTGCGCGCCATCCTCAAAGCTTCCGCTTTCGGCCCGGTGGCGATCATGATTCCCATGCTCTCCAGCCTCGATGAACTTGAACAAGTGCTGGAGTTGATCTTGGAAATCAAAACGGAATTTCGCCGCAAGGGTATTCCATTTGATACTGAAATACCGATCGGTGGCATGATTGAGGTCCCGGCCGCAGCTGTGGCCGCCGACTTATTTGCCCGGCACCTGGATTTCCTTTCGATCGGCACCAACGACCTGATTCAGTACACTCTGGCCATCGACCGCATTGATGATCGGGTTAATTACCTCTACGACCCCCTGCATCCTGCTGTGCTACGTTTGATCAATGGTATCCTGAAAGCGGGAAAATCTGCCGGCATACCGGTCTCGATGTGTGGAGAAATGGCCGGAGATACCAACTACACCCGGCTGCTGCTGGGCATGGGTCTACGTATTTTTAGTATGGAGCCTGCCCGCCTCATGGAAGTCAAGAAAATCATTCTGGATAGTGATACCCGAAAATTGGAGAAGTCGGCCAGCAATATCCTGCAATGCAGTACGACGCAACAGATCCGGGAAATGGTCGATCAACTCAATACCACGACGAAACATTAACCATCCACTCAATACGGTTCCCATATTGCTCCATGCAAAATAAAAGAGAATGAGCAAAACCTTGTAATCACCAAGCATCGAGGGCCGACATCAGGGTGGATGCACAACTTCGCTGGGAATACCGTTCCTTGCAGAGTGTATACCCCGACTGCCCCATTTGCTCCCGCAGGGAAGGGGATGCGAGCAGTGTGGTAATCGCCGACTGCCACTCCTGTGATGTGGTCGCCAGGTAGCCGGTTTGTCCATTCTGGATAATTTCTGCATTCGCTCCAACTGGTGAAGAAATCACTGGCAGGTGACTGGCCATATATTGCAATACCTTAAGGGCGCACTTACCACGGGTCCAGGGATCATCATACATCGGGGCAATACCAATATTTGCCGATTGCAATGCAGTTACCTCAGAAGCCTCCTGCCAGGGCAGCGAAAGAACCGGCAGATGACTTGAGGAAATTGTAATATCGGCGATGACTTTCAATCGCAATTGGGGTTCCGCGTGTGACATCTGCTCCAGAATCGGCAGAATAGAGTGTAGATATTTGTAGGTCGAACGGCTACCGATCCAGACCAGGTCGACGAATTCACCAGCTTTGGTAGTAGTCCCGGCATAGCGGTCGATATCCACTGACGTTGGCAAAAGCACGGTATGCGGATTGACCTGTCTGGCCTTTTCTGCCAGATAACGATTACCCGCCAGAATGCCGTCTGCAAGCACCACAGTGCGCATAAAGCGGCGCATTCTAACGGCAGACGGTTTGCCATCGGATGCAAGGAAAATGGCATCATCGAAATCAAATATCAGCTTGCGCGCAGCCCGGCGCAGCAACTGCAGAAAAGGAAATGATAGACCATGACGCAGGACGACCACGACTGCTGCTTTTTCAGCTGCCCGCAGTAGTGCTATTTTTCCGTGCAAACTCCTGGACAATCGTAGATGCTGCGGTGTCCATCCATGCTGTTTGAGGAAGGGGAAATAGCCGATGGCTCGATACCGGGTAGACACGGATGCCTCCCCCTTGGACAGAAACAGAATTGTTTTCATTAGCCCCTTTTCAAGCGCGGGCTCCTAAGTGTCCTGACTACCCTGACGTAACAAGCCGTCAAGCAACTGCGGTTCCCCGATGACACCCAGTAGTCGCCCACCCTCCATAACCAGAATCGGTTGTGCCAACTGACGCCGTGCCGCTACCAGACTACGCATATCGGTATCACTATCTGCTGCAACTACCCTGTTCTGTAATGGCTGGCCTACCACAAGCTCTCCTATAGGCACGATTTGACAGGGATTTCCTGCCAGTCGCGCCTGCACCAGAATATTCTGATCATCAAGCTCCAACTCAAGCTCCTCATCCAATCTGAGGTTTGTTCCCGATGTTTTCAGCTCTGCCAAGGGCTGCATCAAGGCCCGAGCATAGAGCACATGCAAAGGGTTCATATTGGCAACAAATTTGCGGACGTATTCATTCGCAGGCTGAAACACGATATCCTCTGCCTTGCCCTGCTGAACAATACGTCCATTATCCATAATGACAATATGATTACCCAACTTCAGGGCCTCATCCAGATCATGGCTGACGAAAATAATCGTTTTCCTAAGATCCCTCTGCAATTCCAGCAATTCATCCTGCAAGTGATCACGAATCAGTGGATCAAGGGCGGAAAAGGGTTCATCCATCAGCAAGATATCCGCATCGGTCGCAAACGCCCGGGCCAGGCCAACGCGTTGCTGCATACCCCCGGAGAGCTCATCAACGGATTTCTCGGCCCATTGTTCGAGGTGGACCAAGGCCAATTTTTCATCCACGATGCGATCGATTTCCAGCTTCGGCATGCCCCGCAATTCCAGACCAAGGCCGACATTGGCACGTACTGTACGCCAGGGCAGCAGGCCAAATTGCTGAAACACCATGGCGATGCGTTTGCTACGCAGATCACGCAAGGTGCGCTCACCACATTGCACAACATTGATCGTCTGTTCACCATGTTGCACCGTCAACTTGCCGCGCGTGACCTGATTGAGGCCATTGACACAACGCAATAGCGAGGACTTGCCGGAGCCCGATAACCCCATCAGCACACAGATCTGCCCTTTTTGTACCGCCAGGCTGGCACCCGCCACACCCACTACCGACCCAGTTTTCTCCAATATCGATGCCCGATCCTCACCCGCATCAAGCAATGCCAGAGCAACTTGCGGACGGGGCCCGAAAATGACATCCACTTCAAAAAATTCAACCACTGCCATCGGTTCAGTTTTCTTTATGGGTGTTTTTACCCGGTCGTTTGAAAATTCGATCCAACAAAATGGCGATAATGACGATCGCCAATCCTGCTTCAAAGCCTTTTTGAATATTCACCGTATTCAAGGCCCGTACCACTGGCTTACCCAAACCATCGGCACCGACCAAAGCCGCGATCACGACCATCGAGAGCGACAGCATGATGCACTGGGTAACACCGGCCATGATGGTGGGCATCGCACAGGGTAGTTCGATTTTCCATAACAACTGAGAACGGGTTGCACCGAAAGCCTCGCCCGCTTCGAGCAATGGCTTGGGCACAGAGGATACACCCAGATAAGTCAGCCGTACCGGTGCGGGAATAGCAAAGATCACCGTTGAAATCAGCCCTGGCACAACGCCCAGACCAAACAGTATCAAGGTGGGAATCAGGTATACGAAGGTCGGTATGGTCTGCATTAAATCCAGCACCGGCCGTATCACAGTATACAACCAGGGCCGGTGCGCCGCTGCAATCCCCAGCGGTACACCCGCCAACAGGCAAACCAGGGTTGCAAACAGCACCATCACCAGGGTTTCGACCGTCGCTTCCCAATACCCCAGATTGATCACCAGTAACAATGACAACAGCGTGCCCAGTGCCAGAACCCAGCTACGGTGCAGCCACCAGGCCAGTGCTGCGAACATTACCACCAGTAGCAATGGATGAAACCACTGCATGATCTCGACCATGCCGACAATCAGGTAACGCAAGACCTCGGATATAAGGTCGAAAAATCCGGCCGCATGGGTATTGAGAAAATCAACGAAACTGCTGATCCAGTCACCGAGCGGAATTTTGTGATCGGTTAACCAGTCCATAACATGTATCGCCACTAGCCGCGAGACGCGATCACACCTCGCGGATTTCTGCAGTAGCCGTTACAGCCCGAGACTGGACGTAACCGCTGCCAACCCGTCTTTACCATCGAAGGTGGATACGCCTTTGAGCCAGGCTGCCAGGGTGGCAGGATGCGCCTTGAGCCATGCGCTGGCGGCCTTGTCGGCGTCCTTCTTCTCGTCCAGGATCGCTTTCATAATCTCGTTTTCCATGGCCAAGGTAAAGCGCTGATTCTTCAATAGCTTGCCGACATTAGGACAACTCTGCGCATAACCCTTGCGGATATTGGTATAGACCGTAGCACCGCCATAATTCGGACCGAAGTAATCATCCCCTCCGCTGAGATAGGTCAGTTTGAAATTGGAGTTCATCGGGTGCGGCTCCCAACCGAGGAAGACGATCCATTTATTGCGTTTCACATCACGAGCTACCTGGGCCAACATCCCCTGCTCTGAAGACTCGACCAACTTGAAGCCTTTGAGGTTAAAGGCATTCTTGTCGATCATGCTCTGAATCAGCCGATTCCCGTCATTGCCTGGCTCGATGCCATAGATTTTTCCATCCAGCTTGTCCTTGAATTTGGCAATATCGGCAAAACTTTTCAGCCCTGCTGCGGCCACATAATCGGGCACCGCCAGGGTGTATTTGGCACCTTCCAAATTGATATTGAGTGTTTCCACCGAACCATTTTCCCGATAAGGCTTGATATCCCCTTCCATGGTCGGCATCCAGTTGCCGAGAAAGACATCAATATCCTTGTTTTTAAGACTGGCGTAGGTAACGGGGACCGAAAGAATCTGGGTCTTTGGTGTATATCCAAGCCCTGTTAAAACTACCGAAGTTGCCGCTGTGGTAGCGGTGATGTCGGTCCAGCCAACATCGGAAAAACGCACCGTTTTACAGCTCGCAGGGTCGGCAGCATACAAATTGCCTGCCAGCACCAGTGTTGCCAGCGCCGTTGTACAACGAATCATTGCTTTCATGGTAGTCCTCCTATCCACTGCTGTTGAATGCCGGTTGAAGTCTTGCAACTGTAACAATAGGAGCCTGTCCGGGAACAAAGAACCTACTGCGAAAAAGCGGGCTTTGGTTTTGCTGGTGTCGATTGTAAAGGATTTTAGGTAAAGAATGATACGACAATTACGCTCCAACCTGCTATTCTGGCTCAAGCGCTTGCTGCCCCGGGAGCACGCTGAGCAGAGCGCAACCGGGCTCGAAATATTTTCCCGGACTATCTAGGAGGCTGTCCGAGAATAGGGAACCTACTGCGGAAATGAAGTCACACACTCCCCAATGAACCTACATGAATTCGACTATGTCATCATCGGCGCCGGTTCTGCCGGTTGCGTACTGGCCAACCGACTTAGCGAAGACCCTGACCTGTCGGTGCTGTTGCTCGAGTTTGGTGGCAGTGATCGCAGTCTCTTCATCCAGATGCCGACCGCCCTGTCGATACCGATGAACCGCAAACGCTATAACTGGTTCTTCGAATCGGAACCTGAACCCGGGCTCGACGGCCGTCGCATGCACTGCCCTCGTGGCAAAGTGCTCGGTGGGTCCTCCTCAATTAACGGCATGGTCTATGTTCGCGGCCATGCCCTGGATTTTGATGAATGGGCACAACACGGCGCCAAAGGCTGGGATTATCGACACTGTCTACCCTATTTTCGCAAGGCGGATGACTGGAAATTTACCAGCGATGCCTATCGCCATCAAGGCGGGCCACTGGCTGTGAATAATGGCAATGAAATGCAAAACCCCCTGTATCGAGCCTTCATCGAAGCCGGCCGGCAGGCCGGTTATCTGTACACCGCGGATTATAACGGCCGCCTGCAGGAGGGCTTTGGCCCCATGCATATGACGGTAAAAAATGGCGTTCGCTGGTCAACGGCCAATGCTTATCTGCGGCCCGCACTGGGCAGGACCAATCTACGCCTGGTCCGTGGTGCCTTGTGCCAAAGAATCCGCATCGAGGGTGATCAGACGATCGGGGTTGACTATGTGCATGCAGGCCGTAAGGTCTTCGCTCGCGTCCGTCGCGATGTCATCGTCTCGGCTGGACCGATTGGTTCTCCACATCTGCTGCAATTGTCGGGCATTGGCCCCGCCGGGGTGCTCAAAAAAGCAGGTATCGAGCTACACCACGAGCTTCCCGGGGTCGGTGAAAATCTGGCGGATCACCTGGAGTTTTATTTTCAGTTTCGCTGCAAAAAGCCCGTTACCCTCAATGCTCAACTCAATCCCTGGCGCAAACTGCTGATCGGTACTCGCTGGCTGTTAACCCACAAAGGCCTTGGTGCTACTAACCATTTTGAATCCTGCGCTTTCATCCGGTCCAAACCCGACCTGCAATGGCCGGATATCCAGTACCATTTTCTGCCCGGTGCCATGCGCTATGACGGCAATGCTGCCTTTGACGGCCACGGTTTTCAAGTCCATGTCGGGCACAATAAACCACGCAGTCGCGGCTGGATCAGAGCGCGATCGGCTGATGTACGACAAAAACCACAGATTCTGTTCAATTACCTGCAACAAGAGTCCGATCGGCAAGGCTTTCGGGACGGTGTACGACTAACCCGCGAAATCATGGCCCAGGCGGCGATGCAGGAATATTGTGGACCAGAGATTGCACCGGGCGAGACCATTCAAAGTGACCTGGAAATTGACCGCTTTATCCGCCAGAACGTAGAAAGCGCCTACCACCCATGCGGCAGTTGTCGCATGGGAGAAGATTCCCTGGCCGTGGTGGACCCGCAAACCCGGGTCCACGGTATCCGTGGCCTGCGGGTCGTGGATTCCTCGATCTTTCCGAGCATCCCCAACGGCAACCTCAATGCACCGACGATCATGGTAGCCGAGCGTGCGGCCGATATCATCAAAGGTGCTGAACTGCTAACCCCGGCAGATGTGGAAACCGGGGTCGCCGTAAACTGGCAAAACCAGCAGCGGTCCACAACAGAAATGTGCGCAAAATGAATGGGTTTATGTACGGATAAAAAGGGAGCTCCAGGGTTATAGGGCTGATCGGGTCCAGTCTGAACCACCACGGCGTCATCAGGTACGAGGCCGAGCCAGTTATGCCTTCTCGGATGTCCGCAGATTGATCGCCAATGCGGCACTCACTGAGGATTTTGGGGGGTTTGGTCAGAACAGCCCAAACCTCGGAAAAATTCTTTTGTCGCAACTCTTCTGCGCATGGTTGCCTGACCTTCAGCAAATGCATGACAGGTAAAATCGGTAAAACTTGAGTACTTCTATAAAGGCCCTGACATGTTTGGCCTTCGATGTTGCGTTGAAGCCGTATTTTTCATCGTAAATCTCAATGCCGGGCGGTGATGAAACCGCGTTGCGATTTCATCGGGATCATAGGTTTCATTCTCGATCCAGTAACGACAATCGTCGAGAAGATGCCGGAGATCGTTTGGGATGTGGAGTGATGTCAGCGCCGACGTAAAAATACATCAAAACCGCCGGTTTAAAATTGTTGGTCAAAAAAACGGGGTGTCACAGCCGGCTTGGTGGTGACACCCCAGGATAATCAGGTTTCGATGATCTCTTTCATGCGATAACTCTTGCCTTCGATGACGACGGTTTGGGCATGGTGCAAGAGGCGATCCAGCAGTGCCGAAGTGAGTGTGGCATCGTCATTAAAGATTTATGGCTGGCACTGGTTAGCAACGACTGGTTACCTGTAACCCCGGGGAAGCAGATTGATTCTTTTTTATTTCCTTGCCCTAGCGGGAGTTTATGAAAGAAATTGGCGTGATTATGGCACATATTCGCGCCATAATATTATATATATAGGCGTGAATATACGCTATAATCACGTCATGAGATGGATATGGCAACAATCTGACTGGCCTCGCTTTCGCTACGACCCGCACAGGCTTGAAGACCGGGATATGGCCTTTCGCATCAATTCAGAACGTCTGACAGGTCGCTTCGAGGCATTGCCGATGGCTTATCAGAAAGACGCCACGATCGACTTGCTGCTTTCCGAGGCCATTAAAACCAGCGCAATCGAAGGTGAAAATCTGGATCGGGAATCGGTCCGATCGTCTCTGCTTTCGTTGATCACATCGGATACGCTTCCTGATACATCAGATCAGAAAGCAGCGGGGGCAGCCTCGCTGCTGGTGGATGTTCGCAAGAACTGGCAGGTCCCGCTGTCGCATGAATTGCTGGGCAAGTGGCAGTCGATGGCTGTTCCGGAGCAACGCTATACGTCTATTCTACGTGGGGCGTACCGCAATGACCCCTCGCCCATGCAAATCGTGAGCGGGCCTTACGGGCTGGAAAAGGTTCACTATGAGGCACCGCCAGCGGTTCGGGTACCAGACGAAATGGCAAAGCTTCTCGGCTGGTACAACCTGACTAGCCCTTTGAGCGGAGATCAAAAGATAGTGGGGATTGCCAGAGCAGGTATTGCCCATCCCTGGTTCGAAGTGATTCATCCCTTCGATGATGGTAATGGGCGGGTCGGCAGGGCGATTGCTGATCATGCGCTTTCCCAGTACCTCGGCTATCCGTCCATGGCCTGCCTTGCAACGGCTATCGAGGCGGACAAGAAATCCTATTATCAGCAACTGGAGACGGCGAGCCGCGGAAGCCTTGATATAAACACCTGGCTGGATTACTTCTCCGACGTCGTGAACCAGGCGCAGACAATCGCGCGGGAAGAAGTGGATTTTGTACTGGCGAAGACACGCTTTTATGAAGCCTTCGGTGACCAGTTGAATGACCGGCAAGCCAGGGTGGTGGCGCGGGTGTTCGCTGAAGGTCGTAAGGGCTTTGAAGGTGGCATAACGACCCGCAAGTATGAAGCGATCACCAAATGCTCCAACAGAACGGCCAGTCGCGGTCTTTCCGATCTGCTTGCCAGGGGAATCATCACCCGGCTGCCGGGTGGCGGCAGAACGACACATTATGCGCTGACGACGGTTAAACCAGGAGGGTTCGGTGTTTAATCAAGCGACCTTTTCGAGCGATTAACAAGAATTTTTGAACAGGGTATTTTCATGGTATCGGCGATCTATGCTGTTCGGGAGAGTGTGGGTCCCTTTGCTGCCATTCTGTAAAGAAAGCGGTGCTACCATAGGTCGTTCTGACCTGGGTTACTTGCCTCGCTTTGACATTCACTATGCCAGCCAGATGATATAGACAGCAACCCCAAGCAGCAGTAATCCGGATAGCTGACGAATACGCCGCTGGTGTCCGGGTGCGGCAATGACGTGCTGCAAGCGCGCAAGGCCGTGACCAATCAGCAGCAGCGGCAGTCCTGCCCCAAAACCATAGATAAACATAAGCAGTGTCCCGTAGACGGGGTCACCTTGCAGGGAGTGGATGCTGAGCAGCGGACTTGGAATAGCCGGGATGAGCAGCCCGCCAGGCCTGCACACGCTGCACATTGGCAGCACCTTTGAAAGTAGTCCAGGTTCTCAGGTTTGTGCAACCTGTAAAAAAACGTCTTAACGTTACAACGTTATAGCGCTACCCTACTTGTAAAAGAGGTATGGTTTTATGAGCGAATTATCTAAAAGATCTACCGTTTACTTTAAAACGGAGATTCATCAAGCACTAAGAATTAAAGCCGCAACTACCCACCAATCTGTATCCAAGGTGGTTAACGAGTGCATTAACATTGACCAGGTTTGCACACCGCACCACTCCCCGACATCCTGGCACAGCCTACTCTTTCGGTTGCAGGATGTCAGTGATCAACTCTGCATAATCGGAGAAATTGGCTCTACCAGCAGTGGATCGCGACAGAGCGGAGCGCTTACTCCGAAGCCTGGCGAATAAAAGCCAGCCCTTGAAAACGACAGCGAAAACGGGCCGTTTCCGCTGCGATAGTGGCAGCATCCTCCGCTTGCAGCGCCCGTATCACCAGGCTGGCAAGTTGCTGCATATCTGCCGGCAACATGCCCCGACGAACAATTTCAGGCGTACCGAAGCGTAAGCCATTCATGTCAGCTGCCACCGGGGCCACGGGTAGTCCGATACCGCAACTTAGGATATTGGCATTCCGTAATTTTTTGGCCGCATGTTGACCCCCACCATAGGTTTCCGCCTGCAGGGCAAATTGGTGTGAGCTGGTAAAACCACTGCTGGTCGTAAATACCGGTGCACCTTCCGCATCGAGCGCCACAGCCAGCGCTTGTGCGGTATCCACCATGGTCGCTGCGTAGGCTTGCCCGAAGACCTGCCAATCCAGCATGGTGATCGCCAAGGCTGCAGATTTGGCCACATCAAAATTTGCCGTCAGTCCCGGAAAAGCGATCGCTTCGAGCTTTTTGGCGACATCGGGCTCATTGCTCACGATCAGGCCACCTGCAGATCCACCCAGGCTTTTATAGGTGCTCATGGTCATCAAATGCGCACCTTCCTGCAATGGATTGGGCCATTGTCTGCCGGCGATCATACCACATTGATGTGCCGCATCAAAAAGCACTTTTGCTCCCACGGTATCGGCGATCTGGCGTATTTCCCGAACTGGGTGTGGAAATAAATTGAGACTGCCACCAATGGTGATCAAGCGTGGCTGAACCCGTTTGACCAAGTCCTCAAGAGC